>Ga0209890_10000129_pt1 | contig 34450 bp, 30 predicted proteins | sample OrgsoiDNA2013049_FD_185799 | JGI IMG/M metagenome (GOLD analysis project Ga0209890, IMG submission 185799) | Permafrost soil microbial communities from the Arctic, to analyse light accelerated degradation of dissolved organic matter (DOM) -... | ecosystem: Environmental > Terrestrial > Soil >... | reverse complement strand
TACTGCACTGGTGACGGTGTGGGAGAGTAGGACGCCGCCGGACATATATTGCGAAAAGAGCCCCCACCGGGCACAACCGGCCGGGGGCTCTTTTGCGTTGCCGTACGCTTGCCAATGTCGGCGAAGTGGTGCGTTGGCGAGCTACCGAACAGAGCATTTGAGACGAATGGAGCCAGGCCCGGTGTCTGATGATGAGCGTGCGCGCCGTCCCCGTGACGACCGTCGTGGTGCGGGTGTGGAACGTCGTGGCGGATCGGGTGGGGGTCCGCGCGGAAGTGCGCGGGGAGGTGCGCGGGGAGGTGAGCGCGGGGGTGAGCGCAGCTCGGAGCGCGGCGCTGGTCGTGGCCTCCGGGGCGCCTCAGAAGGCGAAGGCCAGCGCGGTGGCTCGATGCTGACGCCGAAGAAGCCGCGGCTGCCCGAGCCGGCAATCCCCGATGACGTGACCGGCTTCGAGCTGGACCGATCGGTCAAGAACCAGCTGCGGACCCTGAGCAAGGAGAACGCCGTTGGGGTGGGACAGCATCTGGTGATGGTGGCCACCTTCCTGGACACCGACATCGAGGCGGCGCAGGCGCACGCGGAGACTGCTGTGCGCCGTGCGGGTCGGGTACCAGCTGCCCGGGAGGCCTTGGGGCTTGTTCACTATCGCAAGGGGGAGTGGGCCAAGGCGCTCAGCGAGTTTCGTACGGCCCGCCGGCTGTCGGGCTCCTCGCACATGTTGCCCTTCATGGTCGACGCTGAACGTGGTCTTGGTCGCCTCGAGAGGGCTCTGGATCTTGCAGCCTCGCCCGAGGCCGCGACCCTTACCCGCAGCGAACGCATCGAGCTCGCGATCGTGGTCTCGGGGATCCGCCGCGACCTGGGTCAGTACGAGGCTGCCGTCGTGGGACTCCAGCTGCCCCAGCTCACCATAGGCTCGCGCGAACCCTGGGCGCCGCGGCTGTTTTATGCCTATGCCGAGGCACTGCTGGCCAAGGGCGACCAGGACGGGGCCCACCTGTGGTTCGGCCACGCCGCGGGCGCAGACCTGGACGGTGAGACGGACGCCTCCGAGCGGCTCGCCGAGCTCGACGGCCTGGTGCTGACAGACCTGCTCGACGATCAGGACTGGGACGGACCCGACCAGTCGGCGCCGTGACCGGGGCCCAGAGCGCGGGCGCCTTGATCGGGGCCTTCGACGGCATCGTGTGTGATCTGGACGGTGTCGTATACCGCGGGCATGGGGCAGTGCCGCACGCGGTGGAGTCCTTGTTGTCTGCGCTGTCTGCGGGCGTGCTGGTCGTCTACGCAACCAACAACGCCTCTCGCCCGCCCGCCGAGGTGGCCGCCCACCTGGACACGCTCGGCCTGGCTGGTCCGGCAACGCGCGTGGTCACCAGCGCGCAGGCGGGTGCGCGCCATGTGGCGCAACACTGTCCACCCGGGTCCCGGGTCCTGGCCGTGGGCGGGCACGGGGTCACCCTGGCTCTGAGCGAGGCAGGTCTGCTCCCCGTTGGCGCTGCGGCGATGCGATCGGGGCAACCCGTGGTAGCGGTCGTGCAGGGTTACGGACCTCAGGTCGCCTGGAGCGACCTGGCGGAGGTCGCCTACGCCGTGCAGGCTGGTGCCCTCTGGGTGGCGACGAACATCGACGCCACCCTGCCGACCGAGCGGGGTATGGCGCCCGGGAACGGCACCCTGGTCGGCGCGGTCCGAGCCGCAGTCAGCGTGGATCCGGTCGTGGTGGGCAAGCCGCAGACGCCTCTGTACGACTTGAGCGTCGCCGTCCTTGGCACCGGCGTCGAGCGCACCCTGGCGATCGGGGATCGCCTTGACACGGACATCATGGGGGCCAGCGCCGCCGGTATGGACTCCTTGTTCGTTTTCGGAGGCGTCCACCGGTGGTCGGATGTGGTTGGGGCGCAGCCGGCTGCTCGTCCCCGCTACGTCGCCACGGATCTGCGTTGCCTGCACCTGGCCTACGCCGACCCGGTCCAGGACCTGCAGGACCCCTCGCGATGGGTTTGTGGACAAGCAGCGGCGCGGGTCTGCCCACCCGGCGACCTGGTGTTGTCGGCGAGCGGGACGCTGAACGAACGGCTGCGCGCCGCCCTCAGAGCGCTCTGGCATGCAGGCGACGTCGGCGATCGCCCGGTCGATCCGCGAAGCGGCGATGGGGCGGCGCTGTGCGATGAGCTTGACCGGGCGCTGGCACAGCCAAGCTGACCGGACCAAAGGGATGCCGCAGACGCCCGCCGCCCCTGCCGCCGGGAGGGACAAGACGGGCGATGACGATGAGCAGTAACGTGGTATAGCACTGACACTACAAGGAGGAACAATGGGTTTTGAATCTGTTCGCGGATATATCGACCTCGCCTCGGGTCTGGGGGAACTTACCCGGGCTCGTGCCATGGAGGCGGCCCAGGGCCTGCTGTCCCTGCCGGCAGCCGGCAGCAAGGTCGCGGGCCAGGCAAGCGCTCTGGCGGAGGAGCTGCTGACCACCGCCACGGCCAATCGTTCCAACCTGAGGGATCTGGTGCGCAGCGAGGTCGATGTCGCGGTCACCCGTCTGGGGCTGGTTTCGGCCCAGAAGCTGGAGGAGGCCCAGGCAGAGTCGACGCGACTTCGCTCAGAGGTTGCCAGACTGCGCTCGGTGTCAGCCAAGACCTTCGCCCCCGAGACCCCCGTGAAGAAGGCTGCCGCCCCCAGGAGCACCGCGAAGAAGGCTGCCGCCCCCAGGAGCGCCGCGAAGAAGGCTGCCGCCCCCAGGAGCGCCGCGAAGAAGGCCACCACGGCCCGCCGCTCGGCGGTCACCACCCGTGCCAAGCCGTCTGGTACGTGAGCCGTTCCATGGCGCAGATCCAGGGGTTGGCGCAGACCGGCGAAGGTCAGGACGCGCCGGTCCCCACACGTCAGCCCACCGGTGACCAGGCGGTCGACGCCGTGCTCGAGAAGCTCGACATGGTCAGCGAGCAGCCGTTGGACACTCAGATCGAGGTGATCGAGCAGGTCCACCAGGTCCTGCAGGGCCGCCTCGCCGATCTCGGCAAGGAGTGAGCGAGTTCACCCATCGGCTCGATGTCGCACTTGTGGCCAGGAGCCTGGCCCGCTCTCGTGGCCAGGCTCGTGAGCTCGTCAAGGCAGGCTCGGTGCTGCTTGACGGAGCACCGGCCACGAAGCTGTCGACACCGGTCAGCGCCGACCAGAGCCTGGAGCTCGCCGCCGGGGCCCAGAGCTGGGTGAGCCGGGCGGCATACAAGCTGGTCGCGGCACTGGAGGCGTTCGGACCCGACGGGCTCTGCGTCGCAGGTAAGCGATGCCTGGATGTGGGGGCCGCCGCCGGCGGATTCACCCAGGTGCTGTTGAAAGAGGGCGCGCGCGAGGTCGTGGCCCTGGACGTGGGCCACGGCCAGCTGGCCGAGGAGATCGCCGGCGACCCTCGCGTCATCGAACGATCCGGGGTCAACATCCGCGATGCTCGTGCGCACGACCTGGGAGCCCCCGTCGAGCTGCTCGTGGCGGACCTCAGCTTCATCTCCCTACGGCTCGTGCTGCCGGTCCTGCACGACCTGGTCGAGCCGGGCGGAGACCTGGTGCTCCTGGTCAAGCCCCAGTTCGAGGTCGGGCGCCAGCGCCTGGGCAGGAGGGGAGTGGTCCGCTCGGCCCACAACCGCGCGATGGTCATTGAAGAGGTCGTGGCCGCAGCCGCCGGCGCCGCCCTGAACGCCAAGGCCCTGCGCGTTAGCCCCATCCGGGGTGCAACCGGAAACGTGGAGTACCTACTGTGGTTGACACCACGCCCCGACGAGGGGATGACCACGGCGCAGGTCACCAGGCTGGCCGCCACTTTGTCGACGGAGGCCCTCACATGACCCGCCGCATCCTGCTTGTTGCCCACCCCCGGCGGGTCGAAGCCCAGCAGTTCGCCGGGGACGTCGCGGACCGCCTTCATGCGGCGGGTCTGCAGGTGGCCGTGCTGCCCGACGCGGCCGAGGCGACGATCCTGGGCGGCGGCTCGAACATCGTCACGGTTGACCCCGCCGATCCGGTCCGGGGCTGCGAGCTGGTCTGTGTGCTCGGCGGGGACGGCGCGATCCTGCGTGGTGCCGCGCTGTCGAGGGGGACCGACGCCCCGCTGCTGGGGGTCAACCTGGGACACGTAGGATTCCTGGCCGAGGCAGAGCGCGAGAGGCTTGGCGAGACCGTGCAGCGCATCGTCGCCCGGGACTACGTGGTCGAGGAACGGATGACCCTGGACGTCACGGCGACCCACGACGGGGAGGTCATCGCTCGGAGCTGGGCCCTGAACGAGGTCACGGTGGAGAAGGCCGCACGTGAGCGGATGATCTATGTCACCCTCGAGATCGATGGACGGCCGTTGTCCACCTGGGGCTGCGACGGCGTGGTGATGGCCACCCCGACCGGTTCCACGGCATACGCCTTCTCCTCCGGTGGCCCGGTGATGTGGCCCGACGTCGAGGCGATGCTGGTCGTGCCCATCTCGGCCCACGCCCTGTTCGCGCGCCCCCTGGTCATCGGGCCGAAGTCCGCCCTGGCCATCGAGCTGGTCGCCGACGCTGACGGCACAGCGGTCATGTGGTGCGACGGTTCGCGCTCGGTCGAGCTTGCTCCCGGCGCGCGCGTGGACGTCTGCGCAAGCCAGACACCCGTGCGCCTGGCGCGCCTGACCTCCTGGCCCTTCGCGGACCGGTTGGTGGCAAAGTTTGACCTGTCCGTGGACGGGTGGCGCGGGGTGGCCCGACGCAATCACGGAGGTCTCGGCAGGTCTGAGCAGGCTTAAGGCTGCCGGTCCGTAGGCTGTCGCCATGCTCCGCGAGATCCGGATCCAGAACCTCGGCGTCATCGATGACGCCGTGCTGGAGCTGTCGGCTGGCCTGAACGTGCTCACCGGTGAGACCGGAGCCGGCAAGACCATGGTTGTCTCGGGCCTGGGACTGCTGCTCGGAGCGCGCGCCGATGCTGGCCTGGTGCGCACGGGCGCCAAGATCGCCGTCGTCGAAGGTGTGGTCGAGGTCGGTCCGGAGCACCCAGCGTCCCTGCGGGCTGTCGAGGCCGGCGGCGATGCCCAGGACGGCCTGATCCTGGTGAGAACCGTTTCGGCCGGAGGCCGTTCGCGGGCACACGTCGGGGGACGGACCGTCCCGGTCAGCGTGTTGGGGGAGCTCGGCGAGCTGCTGGTGGCCGTGCACGGTCAGTCCGACCAGTGGCGGCTGCGTCAGCCAGAGCAGCACCGAGTCGTGCTGGATCGTTACGCGGGCGGGTCGGTCGCCGAGCCCCTTGGACGCTACGCCGACCTGTATGCCGACTTTCATAAGGTGGGCGCGCAGGTGGCTCACCTGCGCGGGCTCGCTCGCGACCGGGCCAAAGAGGTGGATGTGCTCAGGACTGGTCTTGAGGAGATCGAGGCGATCGACCCGTTGCCGGGCGAGGATGTCCAGCTGCGTGCCGAGGATGAGCGACTGGCGCACAGCGACGGTCTGCGGGCCGGCGCCGGTCAGGCCCATGCGCTGCTCACCGGTGACCAGGACGGCCAGTACCTCGGGGCTGGCCCGGCCGACGGGATGAACAGCGCCGACGTGGTCGGGCAGCTGGGCACCGCACGAGCGGCGCTGGCACCGGTGACAGGTCACGACGAGGCCCTCGCCGCCCTTGATCGCCGCCTGCAGGAGCTGGGCTACCTCACCGCAGACCTGGGGATCGACCTGGCGGCATACCTGGCCGAAGTTGACGTCGACCCTGCCAGGCTGGCGTGGGTCCAGAACAGGCGGGCTGACCTGGCCAGGTTGCAGCGCAAGTACGGTGAGAGCGCAGATGACATCCTGGCTTGGGCCAAGGAGTCCGCGGCCCGCCTGGCCGAGCTCGAGGGGGCCGATGACAGAGCCGACGCGCTGCAGGTAAGGCTCGAGGCCCTGCGAGAGGAGCTGACGAGCTGCGCCGCCCGGCTGAGCACGGCCAGGCAGCGTGCCGCCGCCGACCTCGGAGCCCGTGTCACCGCGGAGCTGTCTCACCTGGCCATGGGAAAGGCCGTCGTGCAGGTCGCGCTGAGCCGAAGGCCGGACCCCGACGGGCTGTCCCTGGGCGAAGGGGCCGAGGCGGTGCGGTTTAGCGCTCACGGGGTCGACGATGTCGAGATCCTGCTGGCGGCCTACCCGGGAGCCCCGCCGCGCAGTGTCGCCAAGTCTGCCTCGGGTGGCGAGCTCTCAAGGGTCATGCTGGCGCTGGAGGTCGTGACCGGTTGCGGGGACGTGCCCACCTTCGTCTTTGACGAGGTGGATGCCGGCGTGGGTGGCAAGGCGGCCCTGGATGTGGGCGCCCGTCTGGCCGCGCTGGCCACCTCGGCTCAGGTCATCGTGGTGACTCACCTGGCCCAGGTCGCGGCCTACGCAGATCGCCACCTCGTCGTGGCCAGGTCCGACGACGGGCACATCACCGCCAGCGGGGTGGTCGCGGTCAGCGGGCAGGAACGACTTGTTGAGCTTGCTCGGATGATGGCCGGGGTGGAGAACTCCGACGTGGCGATCGAGCACGCCAGGGAGCTTGTTGGTCAGACGGCCACAGCGCTGCGCAGGTGAAGGCGTCGGGTCTGCAGGAGGTGACGTCGGCGGGCACCCAGGCCGTGATCGCCACCAGTTGATCGCCGTCCCGCGTGTGGGCAAAGAAGCACGCCCGGTCCATGGGACAATGAGCAACGATGTCCCCGTCCTTGCGGTCCCTGTCCTTGCGGTCCCTGTCCCGCCGACAAACCCCTCACGAAGCCGATCTGCCCGGCGTCCGGGGGACCGTTCGCATTGACGGGCGCACCAAGGATCTCACCAAGCGGCTCAAGTCCGGTGACATAGCGGTCATCGACCACCAGGACCTCGACAGGGTGAGCGCTGAGGCTCTGCTTGGCTGCAAGCCGCTGGCCGTGATCAACGCCGCCCCCTCGATCACCGGGCGCTATCCGAACATGGGCCCGGAGATCCTCGTGGACGCCGGGGTGCCGTTGCTCGACAACGTGGGCAAGGACGTCATGGCCACCCTGGAGGATGGGCAGTGCGTGCGTCTGGACGGCGACACCCTGTACGTCGATGAGGTAGTCGTCGCCAAGGGGATCCTCCTTGACGCCGACCTGGTCGCCGCCGCCATGATCGAGGCGCGAGCCGGGCTGGCAGTCCAGCTCGAGGCGTTTGCGGCCAACACCATGGAGTACCTGCGGCGCGAACGCGCGCTGTTGCTGGACGGTGTAGGGGTTCCTGACATCACCACGGTCCTTGATGGCCGCCACGCCCTCGTGGTGGTTCGTGGCTACCACTACAAGGATGACCTTGAGACGCTGCGCAGCTACATCCGCGAGTACCGACCGGTCCTGATCGGCGTCGACGGCGGCGCCGACGCGCTGCTCGAGGCGGGGCACCGTCCAGACCTCATCGTCGGAGACATGGACTCGGTCTCGGATGCCACCCTCAACTGCGGGGCGGAGATCGTGGTGCATGCCTACCGAGACGGTCGGGCGCCGGGGCTGGAGCGGGTCAACAAGCTGGGTCTTGACTCGGTGCTCTTCCCTGCCACCGGCACCAGCGAGGACGTCGCGATGTTGCTGGCCGATGACAAGGGGGCTTCCCTGATCGTGGCGGTCGGTTCCCACGCCACATTGGTCGAGTTTCTGGACAAGGGTCGTTCGGGCATGGCCAGCACCTTCCTGACCCGCCTGCGTATCGGCGGCAAGCTGGTGGACGCCAAGGGTGTCAGCCGGCTCTACCGTTCGCGGATCTCCAACCTCTGGCTGGGCATCATGCTCTTCGTCGGCATGTTCGCCCTCTTCGTCGCCCTGGCCGCCACACCCGCCGGGACGGCCATGCTCCAGCTGGTGGCTGCCCGATGGGATGACCTCTGGTCCTGGATCGTGGGGTGGTTCACGTGATCGATTTTCGTTACCACCTGGTCTCCATCGTCTCGATCTTCATGGCGCTCGCGGTCGGCATCGTCCTGGGGGCCGGACCGCTGAAGGGGGACATCGGCGCCGGTCTCACCCAGCAGGTGACGGCGCTGCGCGCGGACAAGGCCCAGCTGCGATCGGATCTGGACGCTGCCAAACGGGGCACCGCTGCGCGCGACACCTTCAACTCCGTGGTCGCACCGGTGATCATGAGGGACCAGCTGACCGCCAAGACCGTTGCCCTCCTGGTCGCCCCGGGAGCGGATGCCGACCTGGTCAAGAACACCACGGCTTCCCTGGTCGCGGCAGGCGCCAGGGTGGGCTCGACGGTCACGTTGACCGATGCCTGGGCCGACCCCGCCAAGAGGACCATGCGCAACAACCTGGTCAATGGGCTGGCCGCCCTGCTCAAGGTGCCCACGGGGGCCAGCAGCCCGGACCAGGTCACGGCCACGGTGCTGGTCGCCGCGATGCTGGCCGGCACGGGCCTTTCCACCCCTGCCCTGCCCTCACCGGCCACCGCAGTGCTGAACGCCCTGACGGCCGGCGGACTCATCAACGTGACCCCTGACCGGGTCCTGGCGTCCTCGAGCCTCGTCTTGCTCGGCGGGCCGGTCAAGGGCTCTACCCCCGCGGACGGCGCTGCCCGGCTTGCGGCGTACGTACAGCTTGTCAGCCCGCTCAACGCCGGGGGCGCGGGGGTCGTGGTCGCCACCAAGTCCGACACCACCGACCCGACCCTGTCCCAGGATCTGGTGGCCGCGGTCCGTAAGAACTCCGACGCCGTCAAGGTCGCCTCGACCGTTGACGACGCGGACCTGCCCATGGGACAGGGCACGCTGATCCTGGCTCTCGCGCAGCAGTACGCCGGCAGTTCCGGCCAGTACGGCCTGGCCGCTGACGCCAAGGCGATTGTGCCGGACCTGTCGGCCAAGAAGTGAGCCGGCGGCCAGGGCGGACCTCTCGTGAGGGTGCCCCCCTTGAGGGCGCCCGACCACCGAGGCCAGGGGGGAGCACCCTGGCGGCCTTCTGTGTGGGTGCCCTCTGCTCGGTCTGGGCTGCCGCCCTGCTGAAGGGCCGCCCCCCTGGGGGGGTCCAGCGGTGGACCCGGAAGAGCTACCTGGGTCGGCCCGTTACCCTCTTCGAGGGCCCTGCCTACGCCGTGGGCGCGGTGGCCGGTGCCCTCGCCGGTGGTGGCGGTGCACCCGCGGCCCTGGCGGGTCTGGGTGCTGGCGCGTTCGGTGCACTGGACGACCTGGTCGGTGACAGCTCCAGCAAGGGTCTGCGTGGGCATCTGGGCGCGGCCTGCCGCGGCGAGGTGACGACCGGGTCGATCAAGGTCGTGGGCCTGGGGTCCACGGGCCTGTTGAGTGCGTGGATGCTCGACCGGTCGCGGGTCCGGCCCGGGTGGGCGGCCACCCTGGTGGGCGGTGCGGTCATCGCGGGCTCGGCCAACATTGCCAACCTGCTCGACCTGCGCCCCGGCAGAGCACTCAAGGTCGTGCTGCTGCTCGCGGCACCGATCCTCGCAGGCCGGCGCGCAACCCAGCAGTGCGCGACCTCGCGGTCCACGACCCAGCTGTCCACCGCCACCGCCGTGGCCACCGCCACTGCCGCGGCCGCGGCGGGTGCCGCGATGGGCTCACTGCCAGGTGACCTGGCGGGCCGGAGCATGCTCGGGGACACGGGGGCCAACAGTGCCGGCGCTCTGATCGGAACAGCCCTCGTGGCGCGCACAGGTCCGCGTGGGCGACTTCTGGCTCTCGCGGTCGTGACAGCCCTGACGCTGGCCTCGGAGAAGGTCAGCTTCACGAAGGTGATCGAGTCGACGCCGGGCCTGCGCGAGCTCGACGCGCTCGGCCGCCCAGCGCTGCCGCCCGCCATGGTGCCCCTGTAGCGCCAGATGACCGGCCACGACGAGACCTCGACTCGAACCGGCCTTGGCGGCCATGGCGGCCATGGCGGCAGGGCCGCGCCCGGGGTCTTCGCGGCCGCCGGCCTCATCGCAGTGGTGACCCTGGCCGCTCGGGTCTTCGGGTTCGGTCGCTGGCTAGTGTTCTCCCGCAGCGTGGGGACCACCTGCGTCGGCAGCGTCTACCAGGCGGCGAACCAGCTGCCCAATGTCGTCTTCGAGGTGGCCGCCGGCGGAGCACTGGCGGCGGTGGTCGTTCCGATCATCGCCGGCCAGCTGGCCCGCCAGGACCAGGCCGGGGCCACCCAGACCGTCTCGGCCATGCTCACCTGGGCGCTGACCGTGCTGGTACCGCTCTCCGCGCTGACCGCGGCCGCCGCCGGACCGTTGTCCAAGATCCTGGCCGACAGCCAGCGGTGCTCTGGCTCAACCGATCTCATGGCGTCCATGCTGGTGGTCTTCGCGCCCCAGATTGCGCTGTACGGGGTCGGCATCGTCCTTGCCGGAGCGCTCCAGGCGCATCGACGCTTCCTTGCCGCGGCGCTGGCACCGCTGCTGTCCAGCGTCGTGGTGGTGGGGGCGTACGTGCTGTATGCGCTCCTCGCGCAGGGAAGGGGGAACGACCTCTCGCGACTGCCCGCCCGGGCCTCTGCGGTGCTGGCCGCCGGAACGACGCTCGGGGTCGTCGCGTTGAGCCTGCCCCTGCTGATTCCGGTGCACCGCGCCGGCATCCGACTCTCTGCCAGGTGGACCTTCCCCGATGGTGTTGCTCGACGAGCCGGGGCACTGGCCGCAGCCGGGTTGCTTGCCCTGGCAGCCCAGCAGGTCGCCGTGCTGGTGACCTTGTGGGTGTCCCAGCACCGCGGAGGCACCGGCACGCTGAACGTCTACACCTACGTCCAGGCTGTCTACCTCCTGCCGTATGCCGTACTGGCGGTTCCCGTTGCCACGTCAGCCTTTCCGGCGATGGCGATGGGACTGGGCCAGGCGATGACCACCGGCGGGGACCAGGGCTCGCTCGGCAGCGCCCAGGCGACGCTGTCCGCGGCAGCTCGGGCGATCGTGGTGGCCACCTGCGCGGGCGGCGCCGTCCTGTTCGCGGTTGCCTCGCCCATGGGTGCGTTCTTCGGCGCCCTGGACGCCGGCCGGCACAGTCCTGCGGGCCGGGAGGCGCTGGCGGCCTTGCCAGCGGCCCTGAGTGCCTTTGCGCCGGGTCTGGTCGGCTTCGGCCTGGCCGCACTGCTCACCCGGGCCTTGTACGTCCAGGGTCGTCCTGCCGTGGCCGGGGGCGTGGTCGCGATCGGCTGGCTTATCGCCGCCCTCGTGCCTCTGGTCACCCTGCCCACTGATGCTGGACCGCGCAAGACGTTGCAGTCTTTGGGTCTTGCCAGCTCGTTGGGCATGACCGTGGCCGCCGTCGGGCTCTTTGTCGCGGTTCGTCGCGCGTGGGGTCCGCAGGCGTCTGCGGGCCTTGGTCGCAGCGCGGTGGTGGCCGCCGGCTCGGGTGCCCTCGCGGCCACCGCGGGTCGCGCCCTGGCCGGGGTGCTGCACCCGGACGGTCTTGGCTCCGGTGCCGGGGTGGCGGTGCTGGTGGCCATGGTCGTCGTGACGTTGTGCGCCGTCTGCATCTGGGTCGGCGACCGCGAGTCGGCACGGCTCGTGCTCGCCAGACTCCCGCGGAGGGCTCCGTGAGGGTGGTCATGCTGATCGGGCGCAGTACCGGCGGCATCGGAACCTATGTCGCCGAGCTCAGTGCGGACCTGCGCGAGGCCGGCGTGGACGTGATCGTGGTGACCCATCCGCTGACCGCCTCGCGCTTCAGCTTCGGGTCGGTGCGGCTGTGGTGGCCCGGGTCTGCGGGGTGGGTGCGAGCTGCGCGCGACCTCTGGTTGCTGCGGCGGCTGGCCTCCAGCAGCGACATCGTGCACGCCCACGGCCACCAGGGCGCGCTGTTGGCAACCCTGTTCACGCTAGGTGCGCGACAGGCCAGACTCAGGCCGAAACTCATTGTCACCCAACACAATGCGGTCCTGGCGGGCGCCAACCGACAAGTCCTCAAGAGGCTCGCGCAGCGCTGGGTGGCCCGTCGTGCGGATCTCGTCACGGGCGTGAGCCGCGATCTGGTGCAGGAGGCGTTGGGGTTCGGTGCCCGTCGCGCCGAGCTGGCCGACGTGCCGTCCCCCAGAGTCCCCGAGCTGCTCGCGCAGCGACCCGCCGACGAGCCGACCCGGGCCAGGATGCGGGCGAGCCTGCTGTCCTCGCTCGACTCCGGCCAGCAGAACCTTGCGCTGCCGATGGTCGTGACGATCTCGCGGATCGCGCCGCAGAAGAACCTTCCGGTGCTGGTCGAGGCGGCTTCCCGGATGCACAGCACCTGCACGTGGGTGGTCCTGGGCGACGGAGATCGTGGGCTCCTGGCCCAGCTGCAGCTGCAGGTGCGCGCCCTGGGCACGCCGGTCCACTTCGTGGGGGCGCGCAGCGACGCCGACCAATGGCTACGCGCGGCAGAGGTGTTCGTCCTGCCGAGCCAATGGGAAGGCCAGCCGCTGGTGGTGCAGGAGGCGATGGCAGCCGGAACGCCCGTGGTTGCCACCGACGTGGGCGGCCTGCACGACATGGTCGCCGGGATTGGACTGCTGGTCGGGCCGGGGGACCCCGAGGCGATCGCGAAGGCGACCGATCGTGTGCTGGCCGACCCCGGTCTGCGCGAAGAGCTCGCCGCCCGCGGCCGGGAGGCGGCCAGGGCGCTGCCAGATGGGCGCGACACGGCATCCTGGTGGCTTGCCCGGTACTCCCAGAGCCTGCTCATGACGTAGAGTCAGAGCCCGTGGCACAGCAGACAAAGCACATCTTCGTGACCGGGGGCGTTGCCTCCTCGCTCGGCAAAGGCCTCACCGCTTCCAGCCTCGGACATCTGCTTCGTGCTCGCGGTCTGCGGGTGACGATGCAGAAGCTGGACCCCTACCTCAACGTGGATCCCGGGACGATGAACCCGTTCCAGCATGGCGAGGTCTTCGTCACCGATGACGGCGCCGAGACTGATCTGGACATCGGTCACTACGAGCGATTCCTGGACGTTGCGCTGGTGGGCTCAGCCAACGTCACGACCGGCCAGATCTACAGCCACGTGATCGCCAAGGAGCGGCGCGGGGAGTATCTCGGCGACACGGTCCAGGTGATCCCCCACATCACCAACGAGATCAAGTCCCGGATGAGAGAGCAGGCCCGCGTCGCGGCCAAGGACCGTCCGGACATCATCATCACCGAGATCGGCGGCACCGTCGGTGACATCGAGTCCCTGCCCTTCCTGGAGGCTGCCCGCCAGGTCCGCCACGACGCGGGTCGCGACAACGTCTTCTTCCTGCACGTCTCGTTGGTGCCCTACCTCGCACCCAGCGGTGAGCTGAAGACCAAGCCGACCCAGCACTCGGTGGCTGCGCTGCGACAGGTCGGCATCCAGCCCGACGCCATCGTGCTGCGCGCCGACCGTGACCTGCCAGACAGCGTCAAGCGCAAGATCTCACTGATGTGCGACGTCGACACCGATGCGTGCGTTGCCGCGGTCGACGCGCCGAGCATCTACGACATCCCCAAGGTGCTGCACTCCGAGGGACTGGACGCCTACGTCATCCGGCGCCTCGGGCTGCCCTTTCGCGACGTCGACTGGAGCCAGTGGGACGAGCTGCTGCGCCGGGTGCACAACCCCGAACACGCCGTCGAGATCGCCCTGGTGGGCAAGTACATCGACCTGCCGGACGCCTACCTGTCGGTCATCGAGGCCATGAAGGCCGGTGGCTTCCACCATGACGCCAAGGTCTCGATCCGGTGGGTCGCCAGCGACGAGTGCCAGAGCGACGCCGGTGCCCAGAAGACACTCGGCGGCGTGGACGCGATCGTGGTCCCGGGCGGCTTCGGTATTCGCGGCATCGAGGGCAAGATCGGGGCGCTGAAGTGGGCCCGCCTGCGGGGTGTGCCGACACTGGGAATCTGCCTGGGGCTGCAGTGCATGGTGATCGAGTACGCCCGCAACGTCGCGGGAATCCCCGATGCCTCCTCCAGCGAGTTCGACCCGCACAGCGCCCATCCGGTGATCGCCACGATGGCCGAGCAGAAGGCCTTCGTCGATGGCGCCGGAGACCTTGGCGGCACCATGCGGTTGGGAGCCTACCCCGCCACTCTGGCCGAGGGCTCGGTCATCGCCGGTGTCTACGGATCCCCTCTGGTGCACGAACGCCACCGTCACCGCTACGAGGTCAACAACGCCTACCGGGACCAGCTCGGCGAGGCCGGGCTGCGCTTCTCCGGCACCTCCCCCGACGGCAGCCTGGTCGAGTTCGTCGAGCTGCCGGTGGGGGTGCATCCGTACTACGTCTCCACCCAGGCCCACCCGGAGTTCCAGTCCCGGCCGACTCGTGCACATCCGCTCTTCGCCGGGTTGGTCGAGGCCGCCATCGACGCCCAGAAGGCCTCACGTCTGGTCGAGGTCGAACGTCCGAAGGATACCGAAACCGTTGCGGCGCAATGAGTCTGGACGCCCAGGTCGTCCGTGGCGCTGACCTGGCCGACCGGCTCGAGCGGCGTCCGGTCCGCGAGTCCGCCGTCGTGTTCGAGGGACTGGTCTGGGACGTGCGCCGCGACACGGTCGACCTCGGTGAGGCCGGCGAGGTCAGGCGCGAGTATGTCGAGCACCCGGGTGCTGTCGTCGTCGTGGCACTTCGCCAGGTCGCCGGCCGTGACCAGGTTCTGCTGATCCAGCAGTACCGCCACCCGGTCGGGGCCCTGGAGTGGGAGCTGCCTGCCGGTCTGCTTGATGTCTCAGGGGAGCAGCCCTGGCTGGGCGCGGCCCGCGAGCTCGCCGAGGAGGCCGACCTGCGCGCCGGCCGCTGGGACGTCCTCATCGACTTCTACGGCTCCCCCGGCGGCATCTCCGAAGCCCTGCGCATCTTCCTTGCCCGCGACCTGGTCGACGTCGACCACGACCAGCGTTTCGTTCGCGAGGGTGAGGAGCACGCGATGATGGTCGGCTGGGTCGACCTGGACGAGGCCTACGAGGCCGTGGTGGCCGGTCAGCTGCACAACCCCGGCGCGGTGATTGGCATCCTGACAACGTACGGCGCACGCGCTCGCGGCTGGGCCACGCTGCGAGCCCACGATGCTGCCTGGCCGCAGCACCCGGCGTACCGCTGAGGAGTCCATGTTCACCCAGGAGGGCGTCCGCCGTACCGCGCTCTGGCTGCCGCAGGCTGCCCGAGGTCGACGTCGACGAGCTGACCGAGCTGATCACCGACTCCTGGCGGCTACAGGCGCCCACGAGGCTGGTAGAGCAGCTGGAGGGTTGTTGACCGGTTCGGGGGGGACGGGTGAGTTTCCGTAGGATGTGGGTGCTGACCTCGCAGACCCGGCAGATCAGCCTCCACCACCGAAACTAAGGACTTCACCGTGCTTCGCACTCACGAGGCCGGCACCTTGCGCGCCGACCACGCTTCGCAGACCGTCACCCTGACCGGGTGGGTTGCCCGTCGACGTGATCACGGCGGCGTGGCGTTCCTGGACCTGCGTGACGCGTCGGGGGTGGCGCAGGTGGTCGTTCGTGACGAGGTTCTGGCCCGGGGCGGGGCGCACGAGCTGCGCAACGAGTACTGCATCAAGGTGACCGGGCAGGTGTGTGCCCGACCCGAGGGCAACGCCAACACGGACCTGCCCACCGGGCAGGTCGAGGTGGTCGCCACCGAGCTGGAGGTGCTGAGCCCCGCGGCCCCGCTGCCGTTCCAGATCGACGAGCGGGTCACGGTCGGGGAGGAGGCCCGCCTCAAGCACCGCTACCTTGACCTTCGCCGCCCGGGTCCCGCCGCGGCAATTCGCCTGCGGTCCAAGGTGAACCAGGCTGCGCGCTCCGTCCTGGCGAAGCGGGACTTCGTCGAGATCGAGACTCCCACGCTGACCCACTCGACCCCTGAAGGTGCCCGTGACTTCCTGGTGCCCGCTCGTCTTCGCCCAGGGTCCTGGTATGCCCTGCCGCAGAGCCCGCAGCTGTTCAAACAGCTGCTCATGGTCGCCGGCATGGAGCGCTACTACCAGATTGCGCGCTGTTATCGGGACGAGGACTTCCGCGCCGACCGGCAGCCGGAGTTCACCCAGCTGGACATCGAGATGAGCTTCGTCGAGCAGGACGACATCATCGAGCTGGGTGAGGCGATCGCGGCAGCTGTCTGGAAGCTGGTCGGTCACGAGATCTCTACGCCCATGGTGCGGATGACTTACGCCCAGGCGATGGCGCGCTACGGCACGGACAAGCCGGACCTGCGTTTCGCTCAGGAGCTCACCGACTGCACGGAGTACTTCAAGGACACCGCTTTCCGCGTGTTCCAGGCGCCGTATGTCGGAGCGGTGGTCATGCCCGGCGGCGCCTCTCAGCCGCGCAAGCAGCTCGACGCCTGGCAGGAGTTCGCCAAGCAGCGCGGTGCCAGGGGTCTGGCCTATGTCCTCATCGGCCAGGACGGTCAGCTCGGCGGCCCCGTCGCCAAGAACCTGACCGAGGGCGAACGCGATCAGCTGGCCAAGCATGTCGGTGCCGGCAATGGCGACGCCATCTTCTTCGCGGCCGGTCCGGCCAAGGCCTCACGCGCGCTGCTGGGTGCGGCCCGTCTGGAGATCGGCAAACGCTGTGAACTCGTCGATGAGAACCAGTGGTCGTTCCTGTGGGTCCTGGACGCACCGCTGTTCGAGCCGACCAGTGAGGCCGTGGCCTCCGGTGACGTGGCGGTTGGTTCGGGTGCGTGGACGGCCGTGCACCACGCGTTCACCTCGCCCAAGGCCGAGTTCATGGACACCTTCGACACCGACCCGGGCTCGGCCCTGGCCTACGCCTACGACATGGTGTGCAACGGCAACGAGATCGGTGGCGGCTCGATCCGTATTCACCGCAGGGACATTCAGGAGCGCGTCTTCACGGTGATGGGCCTGTCGGAGGCCGACGCGCAGGAGAAGTTCGGTTTCCTGCTGGACGCTTTCGCCTTTGGCGCCCCGCCCCACGGCGGGATTGCCTTCGGCTGGGACCGCATCTGCTCGCTGCTGTCCGGCACCGACTCGATCCGTGAGGTCATCGCCTTTCCCAAGTCCGGTGGCGGCTTCGACCCGCTGACTTCCGCGCCGGCCCCGATAACGGCCGCACAACGCAAGGAAGCCGGAGTGGACGCCGTGCCGCAGGCCCAGATCAAGGTCATGGCCTGAGCATCGAGCAAGCATGAGCACCGGCGGCGGCGACGACCTTTTCGCGGCCTCATCGCCCGACGCCTGGGCCGGCCCGCAAGCCAGCGCGGCCGCCATGGCTCCGTTGGCCGCCCGGATGCGCCCGCGATCCCTGGACGAGGTCCGGGGGCAGCGCGGTGTCCTGCGTCCCGGAAGCCCGTTGCGTCGGTTGATCGAGGGGCATACGGGCGCGGCCGGCCCCCTCTCGGTGATCATCTGGGGGCCGCCCGGCACCGGAAAGACGACCCTGGCGCACCTGGTGGCGAACACGGCCGGACGCCGGTTCGTGGAGCTGTCGGCGGTCACTGCCGGAGTCAAGGACGTCAGGGCCGTCATGGAGGCAGCGGCCCGCGAGCGCGACATGTTCGGGCGCCAGACCGTCCTGTTCCTGGACGAGATCCACCGGTTCACCAAGGCGCAGCAGGATGCACTGCTGCCGGGGGTGGAGAACCGACTGGTGGTCCTGGTCGCCGCGACCACCGAGAACCCCTCTTTCACTGTCATTGCGCCACTGCTGTCCAGGTCGATGCTGATCACCCTGGCGCTGCTGGCGGACGACGAGCTCGATGATGTGCTGGGCGGCGCCCTGGCCGAGGAGCGGGGACTGGCGGGGGTCTTCAGTCTCGAGCCGCAGGCACGCCAACACGTGATACGGATGGCCGGTGGTGACGCACGCCGTGCTCTGACCGCCCTGGAGGCTGCCGCCGGCGTTGCCCTGGACGCGCAACCGGCGGGGCGGGCCGACGACCAGCTCATCCCGATCGCACTGTCCCAGGTCGAGCAGGCCGTCGCCCAGGCTGCCGTGCGCTACGACCGTGCAGGCGACCAGCACTACGACGTGGCGAGCGCGTTGATCAAGTCGATGCGTGGAAGTGATGTCGACGCCTCTTTGCACTACCTGGCCCGCATGCTCGAGGCCGGGGAGGACCCGCGGTTCATCGCCCGGCGGATCGTGATCGCGGCCAGCGAGGACATCGGGATGGCAGACCCGACGGCCTTGCAGACCGCCGTCGCCGCGATGCATGCGGTCGCGCAGATCGGCATGCCCGAGGCGCGGATCATTCTGGCGCAGGCCGTGGTGCACAACGCGACCGCGCCGAAGTCGAACTCGACCTACCTGGGGATCAACGAGGCGATCGCGGACATCCGGGCGGGTAAGGGCGGCCCCGTGCCGGCCCACCTCCGGGGGAGCGGTTACCCCGGGGCCACCCGGCTCGGACACGGCCAGGGGTACGTGTACGCGCACGACGACCCGGGCGGCGTCGTCGCTCAGCAGTACCTTCCCGACGACCTGCTGGCGGGCACCGACTACTACCGGCCCACCGACCGGGGGTTCGAGCAGACCCTGTCCGCGCGCTGGGCGCGGCTCAAGGAGCGGATCAGGTCCCGATAGCCACCGAGCAGCCAGGGGTCAGCGGGTGGTCTTGCCTCACCGTCGCCAGACTGCCCCCAGACTGCCCCCAGACTGCCCTGGTGAGGTTCGCGGACCGCTGGGCTGTCGGCCGAGGCAAGACCCGAGTCCCACGAGACGGCCTGCCTGCACCTCGATTCGCTCAAGTCGATCGCAGCCCGTCCAGAAGCAGGCCGAAGTGCTCAGTCCTGCCTTGCCTGGTCGCCGAGATCCCCGCCAGCCATGGCATCGCGGTAGTGTTTGGCTCCGGCCCAGATCAACATCTGTCGTGAGGTGAGCGTGTGAGTGTGGCACCAGTGTCCATCGGTGACATCGCCGGTGTGATTGCAGCCCTGGCGTTCGCCTTTCTGGTCCTGCGTCTGGGCACCGTCATCGGCAAGGCCGGCAAGGTCTTGGATGAGGCCCGGATCGGCGTGCGTGGGCTGTCCGAGCAGACTGTCCCGCTGCTCTCGCAGGTCACCGACACCGTGGCCTCCACCAACGACCAGATCGTGCGCCTGGACACCATCTCGGCCAACGTCTCCTCGATGAGCACGAACATGAACGCGCTCACGTCGCTGTTCGCGGCCACTGTGGGCTCTCCGGTCGTCAAGGTGGCCGCGTTCACCTACGGTGTGCGTTCGGCGATGAACGGTGCCGGCCCCGGGAAGCGCTCGACCCGGTCTCGACGCAAGAGGGGCTGAGGCGATGCGTCGTCTGTTCTGGGTTGCCCTGGGAGCCACGGTCGGCGTGCTGGTCGTCCGCAAGGTCACCAAGACCGCGCAGGCCTACTCCCCATCGGGCATGGCAGCGGGCCTGTCCGGCGCCCTGTCGGACCTGGGCGAGGGGATGCGCGAGATGGCCGAGGCGGTCCGCCAGGGCATGGCCGAACGAGAGACCGAGCTGCGGTACGCCCTGGGCATCGACACCGCCACATTGCCCGGCGGTCGCGAGATGAGCGACGAGCAGGCCCGTGCCCTGATCGAGGACCCCACTTCGCCGCGAGCTCGCTAGGGCCGGGGGCCCCTGGCCCCCGGCATATCCTTGGCCTTGGCTTGCCATTTGCGGGCCAGCTCAGAGCGTTAGGAACACGGATGGAAACCGCCGAGATCAGACGACGTTGGCTCGCTTTCTTCGAGAGCAAGGGCCACACGGTCGTCCCCAGCGCCTCGCTGCTGTTTGACGACCCGAACCTGCTGTTCGTCGGCGCCGGCATGGTGCCGTTCGTGCCGTACTTCGTGGGCCAGGAGACCCCACCCTGGAAGCGCGCCACAAGCGTGCAGAAGTGCGTGCGCACCGGCGACATCGACGAGGTCGGCAAGACCAGTCGGCACCTGACGTTCTTCCAGATGAACGGCAACTTCTCCTTCGGCGACTACTTCAAGGCCGATGCGATCTCGTTCGCGTGGGAGCTGCTGACGACCAGCCAGGACCGCGGCGGTTATGGCCTGGACCCGCAGAGGTTGTGGGCGACGGTCTACCTCGACGACGACGAGGCGGCGGACCTCTGGCTCGTGCACACCAAGATCCCCGCCGAGCGCGTCGTCCGGCGCGGCATGGCCGACAACTTCTGGTCGATGGGTGTGCCCGGGCCGTGTGGTCCGTGCTCCGAGATCTTCTACGACCGCGGTCCCGAGTACGGCCAGGAAGGCGGTCCGGCCGTTGACGAGGACCGTTATATGGAGATCTGGAACCTGGTCTTCATGCAGAACGTGCGTGGCGAGGGCGCCAGCAAGGACGACTTCTCGATCCTGGGCGACCTGCCGGCCAAGAGCGTGGACACCGGAATGGGCCTGGAGCGCATGGCCTCGGTCCTGCAGGGCGTGGACAACATCTACGAGATCGACGAGGTCTACCCGGTCCTGGCCAAGGCGGCGGAGCTGACCGGCAAGGTTTACGGGGCGAACTCGGCCCACGACGCCGCCCACAGCCACCCCGACGACGTGCTGCTGCGCGTCGTGGCGGACCACATCAGGGCCTCGCTGATGCTCATCGGCGATGGCGTCACGCCCGGCAACGAGGGTCGTGGCTACGTCCTGCGCCGGATGATGCGCCGCGCGGTGCGCTCGATGCGGCTGCTCGGTTTCGACCAGCCGTGCCTGCCGCACCTGTTCCCGGTGAGCCTGCAGCGGATGAAGGCGTCCTATCCCCAGCTGGAGAGCGGGTTCTCGCGGATCTCCCAGATCGCCTACGCCGAGGAGGAGGCCTTCGAGGCCACCCTCGCCTCGGGCACGACGATCCTGGACGCCGCGGTTGCCAGGGCCAAGTCCTCCGGTCAGGCCATCCTGGCCGGCGACCAGGCGTTCGCCCTGCACGACACGTACGGCTTCCCGATCGACCTGACGCTGGAGATGGCCGCAGAACAGGGAGTTCGGGTCGACCAGGTCGGGTTCGCCCGCCTCATGACCGAACAGCGCGACCGGGCCAAGGCCGATGCCAGGTCCAAGAAGAGCGCCCATGGCGACACCTCGGTGTACAGACTCGCCCTGGACTCCCTTGCACACGCTGTGGAGTTCACCGGCTACGAGCAGACCGTCTCGGAGGCTCGGGTCGGGGGCGTGCTCGTGGATGGCACGTCCGTCGCGTCCGCCCATGCCGGCGACGAGATCGAGCTCGTCCTGGACCGCACCCCGTTCTATGCCGAAGGTGGTGGCCAGCTGGCCGATGCCGGGCGGATCACCCTGGGCAGTGGCGCCGTCATCGAGGTCCGTGACGTCCAGTCGCCCATCAAGGGGCTCGTCGTGCATCGTGGGGTGGTCCTCTCAGGGGAGGTGAGCGTGGGGGAGCAGGTGCAGGCCCTCGTCGACCTTGACCGTCGCCGCGCGATCTCGCGTGCTCACACTGCGACCCACATGGTGCACAAGGCCATCCGGGAGGCTCTGGGTGAGACCGCGACCCAGGCTGGCTCGGAGAACGCCCCCGGACGCTTCCGGTTCGACTTCAACGCCCACGCCGCCCTGCCGCTGTCGGTGTTGTCCGACGTGGAGGCCAGGGTCAACGCGTTGCTGATCGAGGACCTGCCGGTCCACGCCGAGGTCATGACCCAGGTGCAGGCGCGCGCCTCCGGGGCGATGGCCCTGTTCGGGGAGAAGTACGGCGAGTCGGTGCGGGTGGTGTCCGTCGGCGACTGGGCCCGCGAGCTGTGCGGTGGCACCCATGCGCAGCGCTCGGGGCAGCTCGGGCTGGTCAAGCTGCTCGGTGAGGCGTCCATTGGTTCGGGCGTGCGACGTCTGGAGGCCCTGGTGGGGACCGACGCCTACGACTTCCTGGCTCGTGAGCACGCCGTGGTAGGACAGCTCACCGAAGCACTGAAGGTGCGTCCTGAAGAGCTGCCCGAGCGGATTGCGAGCATCCTGGGCAAGCTCAAGGACGCCGAACGCGAGATCAACGCGATGCGCCGCCAGCAGCTGCTGGCGGGGTCACCTTCGCTGGCCGCCGGTGCCGCAGACGTCTTCGGCGTGAGCTTCGTGGGTCACGACGCGGGCAGCGGCGTGGTCGCCGACGACCTGCGGGGTCTGGCCCTTGACGTGCGCTCGAAGCTCAGCAACGACCGCCCATCCGTGGTGGCCGTGGCCGGTGTGGCCAAGGACCGTCCGGTGGTCATCATCGCCACCAACGACGCGGCCCGGCACTGGGGTCTGCGGGCCGGAGACCTGGTCAAGGTCGCGGCGCAGACACTCGGGGGAGGTGGCGGCGGCAAGGACGACCTGGCCCAGGGTGGCGGCATCGACGCCACGAAGGTCGGGGAGGCACTGGCCAAGGTCGAGCACACGGTCGGTGAGCGCGTCACGGCCGGGCGCTAGGTGATGCGCGTCGGGATCCGGTTGGGAGTTGACGTGGGCAGTGTCCGCGTCGGGCTCGCCGCCAGTGACCCCGGTGGCATCCTCGCCACCCCGATCGAGACGATCGCCCGTGATCTACGCTCCGGCGCCGACCAGGGCGTGATCGCGGCGGTGGTGCTCGAACGTGACGTGCTGGAGGTGGTCGTCGGGTTGCCACGCTCACTGTCCGGTGGTGAGGGCCCTGCCGCCGTGGGCGCCCGCGCCTACGCGAGCACTTTGGCGGCCCGAATCTCCCCCACTCCGGTACGGTTGATTGACGAGCGCCTGACGACCATCGAATCCCACCGCAAGCTGCGCGACAGCGGCATGGCGGGCCGGGACCAGCGTGCGGTCGTGGACCAGGCGGCCGCTGTGCTGATCTTGCAGTCGGCCCTGGATGCCGAGAGGACATCGGGGCTGCCGCCAGGAGAGCTCGTGGCCAGGCGCAAACCGCGCGCACCCCGGACCAAGGCAGGGGGTTCATCATCATGAAGACGCGTCATCTTCGGTCCTCGATCTTCGCCGGCGCTGCATCCTCGCGCCGCCACGACGGGCCCGAGCGTGGCCCTGGACGCGTCAGGAGCACTCGCCGGCTGATCGTGATGCTGGTCGCCCTGGGTCTGGTCGTCGGCACCGGCGCCGTCGCGGTCAGTGTGCTCTGGCCTGTGGTCACCGGTCTGACCCAGAGCAACGACTACACCGGGGGCGGCTCGGGCGCCGTGTCCGTGGTGGTCCACGGCGGGGACACCAGCCAGACCATCGGGGCGGCTCTGGCTAAGGCGGGCGTGGTCAAGACGGCCAAGGCCTTCGATGATGCCGCCGCCGGCAACACCGCGTCCGGCTCCATCCAGCCGGGCACCTACGCCCTGCACGCCACCATGAGCGCGGTGTCGGCACTGGCCATGTTGCTGGACCCCTCCAAGCGGACGGTTCCCACGGTCACGATCCGCGAGGGTCTGTGGACCTCGGAGATCATCAGCGCCCTGTCCGCCGCCACCGGCCGACCTCTGGGCGACTACACCGTCGCGTTGAAGAACCCTTCGGCGCTGGGCCTGCCGGCCGCAGCCAAAGGCCGTGCTGACGGATACCTGTTCCCGTCGACCTATCAGTTCGCCGCGGACGCCACCGCCACTGAACAGCTCCAGACGATGGTGGCCAAGTCTGTCCTGGAGCTGAGCAGGCTCGGCGTGACCCCCGCCCGGATGCAGCGGGTGCTGACCATCGCGAGCATCGTCGAGGCCGAAGCCAGCATCCCATCCGACCGCCCGAAGGTGGCACGGGTCATCGAGAACCGCCTTGTCAAGGCGATGCCGCTGCAGCTGGACACGACGGTGAGCTTCATCTCGCATGTGCGCGGCAAGGCGGGCACGACCAGTGCCCAGAGAGCGAGCAGGAGCCCCTACAACACCTACCTGGTCACCGGGCTTCCGCCCGGCCCGATAGACAGTCCCGGACTGTCGGCCATGCAGGCGGCGATCAGCCCGGCACCCGGGCCGTGGCTCTACTTCGTAGCAGTGAACCCCGACACGGGTGAGACCAGGTTCGCCGTCGACGCGGCCGGTCACGCGGCCAACGTGAAGCTGTTCCTGGATTGGTGCTCGACCCACCCGGGCAAGTGCTGACCAGGCACACTCGGTGCGCGGCCGTCCTGGGGTCGCCGATCAGCCACTCGCTGTCCCCGGCGCTGCACCGGGCCGCATACCTCGCCCTGGGTCTGAGCGACTGGTCCTATGGCGCCCATGAGGTGCAGGAGCCGGCGCTGCGCGGTTTCGTGGCTGCCCTGGGCCCGCAGTGGGCGGGTCTGTCGCTGACCATGCCGTTGAAGGAGGCCGCGTTCGAGGTCGCCGACGAGGTCTCGGACCTGGCCCGTGAGGTCGGCGCCGTCAACACCCTGGTCCGGCGCCCCGACGGTGGCTGGAGCGCTGACAACACCGACGTGTACGGCGTCTCCCAGGCTTTGCGTGAGGCCGGGTGTGCGCACGTGGCCGGCGCCGTGGTGCTCGGCTCGGGCGCCACGGCGCGCTCCGTCGTGGCGGCGCTGGCGACCTTGGGGTGTGCGAAGGTGACCTTCGCGGTGCGCTCGGCGGCACGGCGCGAGACGTTGGACCAGGCCCGCCGCGCCGGACTTGAGGTTGATGTCGTGGGTTTGGATCGGTTAGGTGACAGGCTGGGTGAGGCGCGCCTGGTCGTGAGCACCCTGCCTGCGAACGCTCTGACGGGCAGGGTGCTCGGCGGGGGTTCGGCCGGCGTAGACCACCTCCTGCTGGACGTGGTCTACGCCGGTTGGCCGACTCCGCTGGCGCGGACATTCCAGGAAGCGGGGGCAAGCGTGGTGTCAGGTTTGGAGGTCTTGGTCCATCAGGCGGCCGAACAGGTGCACCTGATGACCGGGCTGTTCGGGCCCGTCGAGGCCATGCGGGCCGCCGGGCTGGCTGCGATGGCCTCTCGATGACCTTCGTGCTCCCACCTGGCGCGGCCCCATGGTGGGCGGTGGCAGTGGCGGCAGTCCTCGGACTCGGGGTGGGCCTGGGGCTGACCAGGTCACTGGCCGAGGTGAGCTACAGACGCCCCCAGGAGCGCCACCAGCCGTTACCCCGGCACACGTGGTGGCTCATGATCGCGCTGGCATGCGCCTGGGCGAGCCTGACGTTGCGCTTCGGTGGGCATGATCGGTGGTCCCTGCTTCCGGCATACCTGTATCTGGGGGCCGTCGGTGCCGCGCTGACCCTCATCGACCTCGACGTTCAACGGCTGCCGGACCTGATCGTGCTGCCCTCGTACCCGATCGTGTTCGTGCTGCTGCTCGTGCCCAGCGTGGTCAGCGGTCAGTGGGGTGCACTGGGCCGGGCCGTGCTGGCCGGGCTGGCGCTCTTTGTGGTCTACCTCGTGCTGGCCCTGGTCTCTCCCGGTGGTGGCGGGCTGGGCTTCGGCGACGTGAAGCTCGCCGGCGTCCTGGGGCTCTTGCTGGGCTGGCTGGGCTGGGGCCCGGTGATCGTCTCGGTTCTGGCGGCCTTCGTCATTGGCGGGGTCATCGCCCTGATCCTGCTGCTGTCCGGACGTGCGAGCCGTTCGTCGCACATCGCCTTCGGTCCGTCCATGATTCTGGGCGCCTGGCTGGCGTTGATGTTTCCGGTCCAGGTCCTGACCGGCTGAGCGATCCCAACGGGGCGCTGTGGCAGGATTTTGTCATGCTGCGATGGTTGACTGCCGGTGAATCCCACGGCCCCGCCCTGATGGCCACCCTCGAGGGTCTGCCCGCGGGGGTGCAGGTGACAACCTCCGACGTCGCCGCCGCCCTCGCCCGTCGTCGGCTCGGCTTCGGCCGCGGGGCTCGGATGACCTTCGAACGGGACGCTGTGGAGTTCCTCGGCGGGGTCCGTCATGGGGTGAGCATCGGGTCGCCGCTGGCGATCCGTATCGCCAACTCCGAGTGGGCCAAGTGGCAGGTGGTGATGAGCCCGGATCCTGTTTCGGCCGACGCCGCCCCCGATGCACAGGTGGCCGCCGCAGACGTGGGCGCACCGCAGGAGCTCGCCCGCAACCAGCCACTGACCCGGCCGCGTCCTGGTCACGCCGATCTGGTGGGCATGCAGAAGTATGGCTTCCAGGACGCCCGCCCGGTCCTGGAACGTGCCTCGGCCCGTGAGACGGCGGCCAGGGTCGCCCTGGGTGCAGTCGCGTCGGCCTTTTTGAGGCAGGCCTATGGAATCACCCTGGTCTCGCACACGGTCGCCATCGGCAGAGCTCACATCGGCCCGGATGGCGAGCTGCCGCGCGCGGATCAGGTCCAGGCTCTGGATGCGGACCCGGTGCGCACGCTGGACGCTGTGGGCTCGGCGGCGATGGTGGCCGAGGTGGAGGCCGCAAAGAATGATGGCGACACGCTCGGTGGCGTCGTGGAGGTCCTGGCATACGGGCTGCCACCGGGTCTGGGTTCCTACGTCCACTGGGACCGTCGCCTGGACTCGCAGCTGGCCGGCGCCCTCATGGGGATCCAGGCGATCAAGGGCGTGGAGATCGGCGACGGCTTCGTCACCGCGGCCCGGCGCGGATCGGGCGCCCACGACGAGATTGAGCGTGACTCCGGCGGTGTGATCCGGCGGCGAACCGGCCGGGCCGGCGGCACCGAGGGCGGCATGTCGACCGGTGAGGTCCTGCGCGTTCGGGCAGCCATGAAGCCGATCAGCACGGTGCCCAAGTCGCTGGCCACCGTCGACCTCGCCACCGGGCAGGCCGCGACCGCCATCCACCAGCGCTCGGACGTCTGTGCCGTGCCGGCCGCAGGGGTCGTGGCTGAGGCCATGGTTGCCCTGGTTCTGGCCCAGGCGTGCGTGGAGAAGTTCGGCGGCGACAGCGTTGCCGAGACCTCGAGAAACCACCGCGGATACCTGGATGCGATCCCCCAGACGTTGCGATCGTGGTGAGCGACGCCGGCACTGACGCCTCGGGAGGCCCTCGTGTGGTTCTCATGGGTCCGCCCGGGTCGGGCAAGACGACGGTCGGGCAAGCCCTGGCCACGGCGTTGGGCGTCGAGCTTCACGACACCGACCGGGCCATCGAGGTCCAGCAGGGGCGCTCGATCTCGGACATCTTCCTTGATGAGGGGGAGGCGCGCTTCCGCGAGCTCGAGCGCGCAGTGGTCGCGTCGTCGCTGGCCTCCTGCTCCGGGGTGCTCTCGCTGGGTGGAGGCGCGGTGATGGACCCGACGACGGCGACGGCCCTGGCCGGGCACACTGTCGTGTTTCTGGACGTCGGCATCGCCGACGCCGCCAACCGGGTAGGTTTCAACCGCAGCCGGCCCCTGTTGGCGGTGAACCCCAGGGCGCAGTGGATCGCGATGATGGCAGTGCGCCGCCCCACCTATGAGCGGCTCGCGACGTTCACGGTGGCGACCACCGGACGGGCACCGCGGGACATCGCCGCCGAGATCGTGCAACGAATGGAGACCGACAGTGAGTGAGCCAACCCGGATCCGCGTGGGCGAGGGCAGTGACTGCGCTTACGACGTCGTGATCGGATCCGGACTGCTCCCACAGCTGGCTGAACTGCTTGGTCCCGGCGTCGAGCGGGTGCTCGTCATCTGCTCCCGCGCGTTGCGTGCCACCGGCGAGGCCTTGCGCGATGAACTTGGGGCACAAGGCTTTTCGGCGTTCATCGAGGAAGTACCTGATGCCGAGGAGGCCAAGTCGGCGCAGGTTGCGGCCTTCCTGTGGGGGGTCCTGGGACGGTCCGCCTTCACGCGCTCGGACGCGATCGTCGGCGTGGGCGGCGGGACCGTGACCGACCTGGCGGGCTTCGTCGCTGCCACCTGGTTGCGGGGCGTCACGGTGGTCCAGGTACCGACGACGTTGCTCGCCATGGTGGACGCCGCGGTTGGTGGCAAGACCGGCATCAACACGGCCGAGGGGAAGAACCTGGTGGGCGCCTTCCACCCGCCGGCGGGCGTCCTGTGCGACCTGGCGATGCTGCAGACGTTGCCCTCCCACGAGCTGGTGTCCGGGATGGCCGAGGTCATCAAGTGTGGTTTCATCGCGGACCCGGTGATCCTCGACCTCATCGAGGCGGATCCGCGGGGCGTCACGGGCTGCGACCACCCGGTCCTGCGCGAGCTCATCGAGCGGTCGGTGCAGGTCAAGGCGCGGGTGGTGACCAAGGACCTCAAAGAGTCCTCGCTGCGCGAGATCCTGAACTACGGCCACACCTTTGCCCACGCCATCGAGAACGTGGAGCACTACTCGTGGCGGCACGGCGAGGCGGTCAGCGTGGGGATGGTCTACGCCGCCGAGCTGGCGCGCCTGGCAGGCACGCTGGACGATGCGGTGGTGGACCGACACCGGTCGGTGCTGGCCGATGTGGGCCTGCCGACCAGCTACCGGCCCGACCGTTGGCCCGAGCTGTACGACGCCATGAAACGTGACAAGAAGAGCCGAGGCTCGCTGCTGCGTTTCGTGGTGCTCGAGGGGCTGGCCAAGCCACGTCGACTTCAGGGCCCCGAACCCTCGCTGCTGCTCGCGGCCTATGGGAGGGTCAGCACCGACGCCGCCGGCAGCGGGACCGTCCCCCCCAATTGAGCCTGGCCCGCGGACCCGCCCGGGCCCGGTCCCTCCCGGAGAGGTTGGCCCTGCCCGTCACCGGGGCGGGGCCACCGTGGTCGGTGCTCGTCCTGCTCCCTTCGAGCCAGATGGTTGGAGGTGTCCCGGTCACGGCTGGCCGTAGGGCTCCCACCCGAGTGATGAGTCAGCCCACCAGCGCACTGTCACGAGCTGAGCGGGGACGCATCTGGGGCCGTGTCTTGCTGCTGCCCATCCCGGTGGCCGACCAAGACCATTCCTGTGCGCGCCCAGGTGTCTGCACCCGCACCCGCAGCCGCGCCATCGGGCCGGGCTGACCACCGCCGCAGCCCCACGGCCGCGCACAGTCACTTCACGTGTCCACCAACCCCTGCCAACCTGCTCACTATCTTGGTGACCGTGAGAAATGACACCAACGACACCGTCAACGGCTCCCTTCCTGCAGGGCTGGCCTGTACAGCCGGTGCAGGCACCTCGCGGCTGCGGGCAGGTGCGGCAGCAGCCATGGGACTACTGGCCCTGGTTGGCTGCACCGGTACCAACCCGGCCCCCGGCACGGTGCCGGGACGCGCCGGCCCGTCGGTGGTGCCCGCCAGCGGCCCGCTCACCCTCAACGCCGGGGGCGCTGGGTTCCCGCAGTACTCCCAAGGCATGAAGAGGCTCGCCGTGCTGGACGCGCCGATGCTGGAGCGGCTGAAAGCCTCGATCAGCGTTCCCACCACCACCGGTCGGCCTTTGGCCGTGCGGATGACCTGCACGCCGAGCGAGAACACGGTTAACGTCAACGAGTGGAACACGCGGATGCTCGCGCAGTTCACCGGCCCGGGCCTGACGGGTAAGCCAGGATGCGGCCAGTCTTCCCAGCATTACAACCTGATCGGTGTGGCCACCTCGGTGAAGACCACCGTGGCGGCGGACGTCTTCATCGACCACGCCAGCCCCGGTCCGGGGCTCTTCAAGGACGCGAAGATCCACGTGGCCATCTACGAGAGCGTCCCCTGGCAGGACTACTCCTTCCCGCCGCGACCCGCCAACCGGGACACCAGCCCCGATTACGCCTGGTCGAACGACTCGGGCACCGTGCGGGTTCTGGGTCCGAAGACGGCTCAGGAGGCCAACAGAGCCCTCACGTTTACCCAGCCGTTCGACGCGCACCTCGACCTGATCCTGCGGGGTCGTGGGCCCGGCCGGATGCGGGTGCTCATCAACGGCAAGGACATCAGCGCGCGGATCGGCGACTCGCTGCAGACCCAGGACAAGTTCGTCAGCTTCTGGGGGTACGACCCGGTGGGCTTCGAATTCCCTCGACCCCGCGGCCTTCTTCGACCCTGAAGGCACCGCTGCCCTGGCGACACCACCGGGGGCACCAGTGAGCGTGACGATCGCCGCGCAGGACTTCCACGGCCCGAACTGGCGGGTCGAGGTGGCGCGCCGGCCAGGCAAGGGCGGCTGAGCATCACGTGAGGGGGCAAGTGCGGGGCGGCCACCACCAACGTGAAACCGCAACGGCTCTGAAGGAGAAGTGTGGTCGGTGTCCGTGGCCAGGCCAATGTCCCCTTGAGCGCCCTGAGGTGGATCCGGGCAGGCCACCCAAAGCCGTTGTGCCCCTCAGGATCGCCCCGGCTGAGTCATCCCCGTTACCGCAACGAGATCGTGCAGCAGTGCCCTGCGCTGTTCAAGAACGCTGCCCCTGCCCGGGGACACGTCCCTTCGGGTGGGAGCCAAACGCCGAGTCGCACCGGGTCAGCCTCCATGGTGGAGCACGGCCGCTGATCCGCGAAGTCCGGTGGATGGGGATGGTTGCCAGCCGTCATCGGCCAGGGGGAACATCAATGCCCAGATGTCCCGATAGGGTGCTGCCAGTACCGGTACTTTCCACGCTCCCCGAATCCATGAAGGACGTGAGAGCTCCATGATTCCTGGTCGGCAGAAAGCCCGGTGCATCGCAGCCGGAGCAGTCACTGCCTTCGTCGCCGCGCTCATGGCTGCCTGCAGTTCATCCAACACCGCGTCTGTGCCTGCGACAAAGTCCCCTGCTCATGCAGCGAGCCCCAGCGTGTCGATGGCTAGCCCGAGCCCCGGCCTAAGCCCCAGCACGGGCACACCGCCTTCACGCACGTCCTCCTCCACGCCAGCCCCACCTGGGGCCTCGCCATGCCCAACCCGTTACCTCGCGGCAAGAATCGGCATATCGCAAGGAACTGCGGGGAGCACCTACACAGTCATTGACTTCACGAATATCTCGAACGTGTCGTGCACTTTGTATGGATACCCCGGTGTCGCATCTGCTGGAGGGTTACCGGTGAGCCAAATCGGTCTCGCCGCGGCGAGGAGCCCCACGACGGCGCGCACGCTGGTCACCCTTGCACCCGGGAAAGTCGCAAACGCCCTGCTTCAGATCGTCCATGCTGGGAACTATCCGAGGTCTGCGTGCAGCCCGGTGACGGCAACCTACCTGCAGATCTACCCACCGAACCAGACGACCCCCATGTACCTGAGCTACCCCAGTTTGACCTGCTCAAAGCCTGTGCAGATCCTCACGGTCAGTGTCGTCCAACCGGGAGCTGGCAGCTCGTGAGCGCCTCGCGAGCGGAGCCGGTGGAGCCACCGGGCCAGCTGCGGGGTGCCGCCGGTTGAAGCGGAGCACTCAGGTGTTCAAGCATGCCTGCGCGCGCTCGCGCTGAACGGGTCAGCCAGGGCGCGCAGCGGCTGTGCAGGCTGCTCACGGCTGCCGAGCTCTGGCGGAGCAGGGACCAACCAGCGTCGCCAGACCGACCCACCACCGCAGGTCCGGCAGCGCTCAACCCACGCTGGGCCCCACTGTCGGGATCGAATCTGCCGCACGCCAACGGCCGTGCGCGGCGTTAGGTCAGCACACGGTGACGTTGACCGCCAGACCACCCTGACTGGTCTCCTTGTACTTCGTCATCATGTCGCGGCCGGTCTGGCGCAGAGTCTCGATCGCGGCATCGAAGGACACGAGGTGAATGCCGTCGCCGTGCAGCGCGAGGCGGGCCGCCGACACCGCGGTTGAGGACGCAATGGCATTTCGCTCGATGCACGGCACCTGCACGAGTCCACCGACCGGGTCGCAGGTGAGCCCCAGGTGGTGCTCCATGGCGATCTCCGCCGCGTTCTCGACCTGGCGTGGCGTGCCACCGAGCGCCGCGCACAGGGCGCCGGACGCCATCGCGCAGGCGGTGCCGACCTCGGCCTGACAGCCGCCCTCGGCCCCGGAGATCGATGCGTTCGCCTTGACCAACGAACCGATTGCTCCGGCTGTGAGCAGGTAGGAACGGATGCCCTTGGCATTGGCTCCAGGCACAAACCGCAGATAGTAGTGGCCCACCGCAGGGATGATGCCGGCCGCACCGTTGGTAGGGGCCGTCACCACGCGACCACCGGCTGCGTTCTCCTCGCTGACGGCCAGAGCGAAGGCGTGCAGCCACTCGGTCGCGGTGTCGCGCCCGCGCTGCGGGAGACGGTCCTGTTTCTCCAAGTTCTGACGAACCGCGCAGGCCCGCCGTTTCACGCCCAGCCCGCCGGGCAACGTGCCGCCGGCGTGCAGCCCGGTCTGGACGCAGCCGTGCATCGCGTCCCAGATGGCATCGAGTCCGGCGTCAAGGCGCTCTGAGCCGTGGATCGACTCCTCGTTGGCTCGGGCGATGTCGCAGATGTCCAGGCCGTGTCTGTCGCACAGGGCAATCAGCTGCCCGCTGGTCGAGTACGCCATCGGTTGCGCCGCCGCAGGGGGCCCCTGGATCGACTCGCCGTCCTGACGGATGAAGCCGCCACCGACCGAGTAGTACGTCTCCTCCAGGAGGGGGAGCGCATCGGTCTGGCCCCATGCCAGCAGGGTCAGGGCATTCGGATGGCCCGCAAGGTGGGTGCGCGGCACGAAGCTGACGTCGTCCTTGGTGATGGGAATCTCGTGGGTGCCCGCCAGGGACAGGGTTGCGCCGTCGGCCAGGCTCGACCAGCAGGCACGCACGCTACGCGGGTCGCAGGTTTCGGGCCGCAAGCCGGCCAGACCGGCCAGGACGGCGTCAGGCGTGCCGTGGCCGAGGCCGGTGGCACCCAGCGAGCCGTAGAGGGAACAGCTGATGCGCCTGACGTCGCACAGCCGACCGGTTGCACCGAGGTGCTCAGCGAAGGCGAGGGCCGCCCGCATAGGTCCGACGGTGTGGGAGCTGGATGGACCGATCCCAATGGAGAAGAGGTCCAGAGCCGAGAAGTACGCCAACGAGCGGGCCGGCTGTGGTGCCTCGCCGCAGCCACGGGCTGGCGTCGCGGCGGCTGTGGCTCCAGAGCCCTCGGTAACGCGTGCAGACATACGACCTTCTCCTCCTCGCGAACTGGGTGAAGCCACACGACACGGCGAGGCGGGCGCCACAACGTGACGCTTTCGTGGGTCGGGTGTGTGGTTCAACCCACGTGAACGGCCAGCACTGGTGGCGCCTGTGCAAGATACCCGGCGCAGCGGGCGACCGGCAGGGCCTTTGGTCCGTGCCATTTCCCGCCACCTCAGCGGGCTGGGACAACCTCGCAGCGGCCCCGGTCGACTTCGAAGCCGATTTCTACGATCGCCACAGCTGGGCCGCCACATCCCCAGCCGAGAACGCCTCCGGGGACTGGACCGGGCAACGTTACAACCCCGGGCGCCCTCACTTCTGATCGGCGTGCTCACTTCAGTACGGTTCGACAAGCACCACCTCAGAGGGCACAAACCGCGCAATGGCGGGCCGGTCATTGAGGGTGAACCCCATTGTCGTCACGGGGGTTTCCCAGACCGCCACCAGGGGACTTGGCCATAAAAGGGGGCAGTGCTCACCGGTCCTGTCGCCAGGTTTCGGCGTAAAATTGCTCACAGAGTCTTGAGGTCCTGTCAGCTTCGGGTTGTCGGACGCGGCTCGAAGGGGGGACCAGATGTCTTCGAAGACGACGAGGTTCGAGAAGCTGCTGGAGGCTGTCCCTGACGCCCTGGTGGGGATGGACCAGAAGGGCGTGATCCGGTTCGTCAACCGCCAGACCGAATCATTGTTCGGCTATGACCGCGACGACCTGATCGGCCAGCCCATCGAGACGCTGGTGCCCGAGTCGCTCTGGCAGATCTACGCGCAGCACCGGGAGGGCTACTTCGCCGATCCCAGGACTCGCTCCAGTGGACTGGACCTGGAGCTGAGCGGACGGCTGCGGGATGGCACCGAGTTCCCGGTGAACATCAGCTTGTCCCACATTGACACCGGGGATGTCCTGTTGGTGATCACGGCGGTGCGGGACGTGACCAAGCTCAGGCAGGCGGTCAGGAACGCCGAGCTCGTGGCGGCGATCGTGGAGTACTCCGACGATGCCATCAGTGGCAGCACACTGGCCGGCTTTGTCACGAGCTGGAACCCTGCCGCGGAGCGGATGTACGGCTACTCGAGAAAGGAGATGATCGGCAGGTCCGCCAGCCTCCTGGCTCCCGATGATCGAGCGGGCGAGATGAGCGCGGTCCTGGACAGGATCAAGGATGGCGAGGCTGTCGAGCACCTCGAGACCACCCTCGTCCGAAAGGACGGAACGAGGTTCCCGGTCTCGATGACCGTCTCGCCGATCCGCGACGAGAACGGCGCGGTCGTGGGCGCGTGTGCTGTTCACCGCGACGTGACCGAGCAGAGGCAGGCGTTGGCCGTCGCGCAGCACCTGGCGGCCATTGTCCAGGGTTCAGATGATGCCATCATCGCCACCACGCTGCAGGGCATCATCACGAGCTGGAACAGGGCGGCCGAAAGGCTGTTCGGCTACTCCAGCGAGGAGCTCATCGGCACGTCCGCCGGCGCCCTGATCCCCAAGGATCGGGCCGACGAGATGAGGGCCATCCTGGCCAAGGTCAGCGCCGGCCAGCACATCGAGCACCTCGAGACCATCCGGGTCCGTAAGGACGCAAAGGTGTTCCCGGTCTCGCTGACCGTCTCACCGATCAGCGATAGGCACGGCGTGGTCGTCGGCGCCTGCGTGATCTGCCGCGACGTGACCGAGCTGAAGCATGCAGAACGGTACGCCCGGAGCCTGATCGAGGCAGGCCTGGACCCGCTGGTGACGATCAGC
>Ga0209890_10000128_pt1 | contig 34556 bp, 40 predicted proteins | sample OrgsoiDNA2013049_FD_185799 | JGI IMG/M metagenome (GOLD analysis project Ga0209890, IMG submission 185799) | Permafrost soil microbial communities from the Arctic, to analyse light accelerated degradation of dissolved organic matter (DOM) -... | ecosystem: Environmental > Terrestrial > Soil >... | reverse complement strand
ATCGCCTTTTGCCAACACCGTCGTCCTGGTCCGCAGACTCCTACACCGAGCCTGGATCCTTACCGCTGGGACACCCGACCCAACCGCCGGCCCTGACCTATTGGCGCACTCTCGCAGCGCGAAACCCGGCGCTGTAGCGCCGCGCATGCCGATCAACTGCTCATGATCGGCCTCAGCCAGGATCCAGAACTTGATCAGCTCATCGACGTCGACAGCGGCTGGGTCCATACCCGGAAATCATCCCTGAACGGCGCCGACACTCAGATCACGACCAGACACCCCATTGGGACTGGTGACAGCACCGTTACCTGCACCCCGTATTCCGATGGCCATGGCGGCGGAGACCATCACCGCGAGGGTGGTCATGTCAACGGGTGTGCTCGTCTGGTGTACTCCGGCCAGTTGTATGGCGTCGAACAGTGCGTGGAAGACGAAAACCGGCCAGATACTGCCTGTGTCGGCGTAGACGGCGGCGGCGAACAGACCCCAGGCGAGGGCGAAACATACTTGCATGAGCGTGGTGAAGGCGCTCTGGTAGCCGGCGATGAGGTTGATCCCGTGCCCGAGCCCGAAGATGACGGACGACAGGATCCAAGCCCGTGTCCAGCCGTACGGCAGGAGCATTCGCAAGACGATGCCTCGGAAGAATGTCTCCTCAACGAATGCGACCAGAAGAGTGAACGCGAGCCACCCTGGCACGGTGTCCCAATGCCACGAGCCGATGTTCCAGGCCGTGATCGCGAGAACGAGGACGATGGTGCCGGCGGCGATCATGGCGTAGCGACCGGGCCGAGGGCGCCGGTAGCCCAGTTCACTCCATTGATGGGATCGCCTGGCCCAGATGGCGAGGGCGAGAGCGATGGGTACGAAGGCCAGTGGCACGGGCGTGGGCATCGGCAGATGGAGCATATAGACCGCGGTGCCGGCCATGGCGACGGCCAGGAGCAACCCCAAAGTGAGGCCGACGGACAGGAGAAGGGGATGGCGCGCGCGGATTGGGATGAGCATGAGTCTCTCCAGCGGTGGAATACGACTGTATTCTCAATACGCTCGTACTCTACTCGGGGATCGCCGAATGACAAGTGGGTGAAATGGCAACAACCGCGAGGATCGAGGAGTTCGCCGATGCGACGCTGCGGGTCGTCGTGCGAGACGGGTTGGCAGGCGTGTCCTACCGCAGCGTCGCAGCCGAGTCCGGCTGGTCGCTCGGAGCGGTCCAAAAGGCGTTCCCGACCAAACGGCAACTGCTCGGCGCTGCCCTGCGTCGGACCCGATCGTCGGTGCCAGCCCAGATCGGAACAGCCCCAGGCCGTCCGACACTTCGATCCTGGCTCGTCGAGCTCGTTCTGCGCACCCTCCCCCTCGACGAACAGCGCCGTCGAGTGGTGCTCGTCGGGATGGCGTTCGCCGACCGTGCGCCGTATGACGCCGCAATCGCCCAGTCGCTCGCCGACGGGGACGCCGAGATACGGGGCAATCTCCAGCTCTTGTTCCTCCGCGCCGTCCACGAAGGCGAACTAGATCCGTCGATCGACCACGAGCGCTTGGCCCGCTTGATCCTCTCCCTGGCCGCCGGCTTAGCCGGCCAACTGCTCTACGACGACGTGCCCGAGAACCACGTTCGCGCGCTCGTCGCCATGGCGATCCGTGCTCTGCTCACGCCCGCACCTACACAGGCTCCCTCGGGCGGACCACCGCGGTGAAGAACGGGTGGCCGAAGCAAGGCCCCGGAATTGGACCCAGGCTCGGAAGGCGTTCCAAGCAAACTGGTCCATGACCGAGTCGAGCCTGGACTCGCTGGTGGCGATCAGCCCCGACGGCAGGATCACGGACGTCAACGAGGCGACCGTCAAGGTCACCGGCATGCTACATGAGGAGCTCATCGGGACCGCGTTCTCACGCGATGCCGGCGGGAACGTGCTCGGTGCGTTCGCCGCGGCCCGCCACGTGACCAAACAGATGCAGGCCAGGGAACGCGAACAGCTGATAGAGCTCCACCAGTTCCAACGCTCAACTGGCCCCGATCAGATCAGGAATCGAGAAGCGCCCTAGTGTGGCCGGGCCTAGCCTTTCTTGCGGAAGGTCGGCAGCACGCCCAGCCGATCAGCGTCGAAAGGAAGCCCGAGAATGCCCGCGAAGAAGGCCGAGAACGAGCCCGACGGTTTCAGCGCCGAAGAGCGCGCCGCGATGAAGGAGCGCGCCGCCGAGCTGCGCGCCGAGGGCAAGAAGAGCGCCAAGAGGGCCGACGGACTGCAGGCACTCCTCGACAGGATCGCGCAGATGGCGCCGCAGGATCGTGCGCTCGCCGAGCGCGTGCATGTGGCGGTGACCGCGACCGCCCCCGAGCTGTCGCCCAAGACTTGGTACGGGATGCCCGCTTACGCGAACGCGGACGGCAAGGTCGTCGTCTTCTTCCAGGACGCGACCAAGTTCAAATATCGGTACTCGACCCTTGGCTTCCAGGAAGCGGCGAACCTCGACAACGACGACATGTGGCCGGTGTCGTACGCGCTTCTGAAGTGGAGCCCCGTGGTGGAGAAGAAGGTCGTCGAGCTCGTGAAGGCCGCGATCTCCTGACCGTTTGCCGCGACCGCCGCGGAGTGCGCGTGGTCCTCGGGTGCCACGGCTTCGGAGAGCTCCACCCCCGGGACCGCCTTTCACGACCTACGGTGCCCTAGCTCTGAGGGCGGGTTCGCAACCAGTCACGTCGTGAACGACCACACCCTCCGCGCGGCAGCGGACGTTTGTTTAGGTTGCTGCCAGCCGCGCTTGGCGGACATCTCTAGTGTGCGATTGCGCAGCCCTCAAGGAGGACCCCGGCGGGCTGCCGCTGGGCCGCGGCCCCCTCGGCGACCAAGGTGACCCAGGTCGGCAGGGCAGTCTGGCTCGCAACACGAACCACAATCGTGCTGGCTGTCACGCTTCTAGCGGGGCTGACCGCAGGGGTGGGCTTCTGGCTGGGGGCTCGGGGCGGCGCCGGGATCTCGTTGGGCGAACTGACCGCGGCCGGCCTAAACGCCGCGGCACCGGCCGTACTGCTGCTGGGTTTCGCCATCCTGGTGATCGGGTTTGCACCCCTGTGGACATCCATGCTCTGCTACGCGCTGATCGCCTGGTCGTTCCTGCTCGACATACTGGGCTCGGCGATCCACCCCAACCACTGGGTGCTGGACACCTCACCTCTGCAGCATCTAGCGCTCGCCCCGACCACCGATCCGAACTGACGGGTCGTGGCGACCTACGCAGTCCTCGGCCTGCTACTGGCCGCCGCCGGCACAGCCCGGTTCGTCCGCCGAGACCTACTGTCCACCTGATCCGGCCCCACATCGACTACTCACGTCTTCCAAGACCGCCCGGACCAGCGCGGGCTCGAGTGAGGTGCCCGGTCAGTCAACGACAACTGACGCAGATCCGGGTGCTGGCTGGGAGTCGGCCGGCTCGGCTCGTGCCGCAGGGGATCACTCAGCGGGACGCGTCATGCCCAGGCAAGGCGCTCCGTCGGTTGTCCGGTGACCTCGGCGATGAGGTCGAAGTCCTTGTCGACGTGTACGACGGTGAGCCCGGCCAACTCTGCCGTGGCGGCGACGATGAGGTCGAGGACAGAGGGTGCACGGTGGCGCCCCAGGTCGGCGAGCAGCGTCTGCACTTCGACGGCGCGATCCTCGATCGCCGGGGTTTGGTACTCGACCGGCATTGACGCGAGGGGTGGTCGACGCGCGGCAGTGCGTAGATCGGGACCCGATTTCGCGGAGTAGCCGACCTCCAGCCGCGTCACTGTGCTGATGCGGACCAGTCCCCGCTCGATCCGGTCGGCCCACACGCCAGCGTCGGGAGAGTTGGCCAGGCGAGCAAGGGCGGAGGTGTCGATGAGCCAGCTGGTCACTCCCACGCACCCTTCATGATCTCAGCGTCTGCGAGGTCGGCGAAGGTTTCGGCAAAAGCGGTGAGGTGCTCCACCGTCACCGGTTGTGGACCGCTCACGGCTTCCTGAGCCAGCCGTCGACGCAGGTACTCGCTGCGAGAGAGTCCCAGACGAGACGCACGGGAGTCCAGCGCGGCAATCACATCTTCGGGTACGTCCCGGACGAGGACATCGGTCATGTCGCCACACCTCCAAGTAGATAGCCCATGATAGCGCACCTAAATGGGGAGGGGCGCCGACAATGCACGAGGACCGTCTGCCCTCGGGCGGTCGTCGGTGACCAGCCCAGAAAAGCCGCGGCCCCCGCCGCATCTGCGCAGGTCAGGGGCCTGACGACGGGCTTCCCAGACAGAGCCGACGAGGGGACTCAAACCCCCAACCCCGCGGGTCGGCTGAATTCTCGCAAGCGGATCGACGACTGGGACGATGTACGGATGACGGACTGGCCCGCATGGGCGACCGAGAAGGTATAGGTGCGCACGCCGGACCTTGCGTGGCAGAAGCGTGGAGAGAAGGAGCGCCTGCTCTTGGAGGCCACCCTCGGAGGCTGGCTCGTCGCACCGATCGAGCACGTCGGCTCGACGGCTGTGCCGAACTTGTGCGCCAAGCCGATTTTGGACTTGCAGGCTGCTGTCACCAATCTCGACTGCGCGGGGGACATCGCAGCTGCTCTGGCCCACGCCGGTTGGCACTACGTACCACCCGAGCTCGACGCCCGCGCTTGGCGACGATTCTTCGTCAAGGTCGCTCAGGGGCGCCGTGTCGCACACCTGCATGTGATGCTGCTCATGAGGTAGTCGTCACCCGGCGGCCACCGAGCTGGGGAGCACGGTGTCCATCGGGTCCTTCGGTGGTGGCCCGGCTCGCCCATCCCCTCGCTCGAATGTCCCACCGACCTGGACCCGGACGCGAAACTAGCCCGCCCCCACCTCGCCCGCCGCGGCCTGCAGATGGTGCTGCGGCTGCTCGCGTTCAACGCCGAAGCCTGGCTGGCCGAGCACTTCAACGCCTACCTGGCCGACCCCAACGAGTACCGGGCGATCCTGCGTAACCTGCTCCACCTCGGCGGACAGGTCGACTACACCACCAAGGCAATCACCATCACCCTCGACCGGCCCGACAGCCCACGAGTGGCCCGCGCCCTTCAGCTACTCACCGAAGAACTCAACGCCCCACCAACGGTCATGCCCACCAACCCCCGGCCACTGACCCACCAGCTCGCCGAGGCGTAAATCTCAACGGTGAACGGGTCACTACTCAAGGAGGTCTGAGCCTCGTCGATAGGCAAAGGCGGCCGGCTCAACTTCCACTCAGTGCAGCGGGGTCGATAGTCGTATGCATATATATATCCTCCCATCGGTCCTGGCGCGCCCTCGACCACCCCGCTCGAAAGCTCAATGTCCGTTTCGAGAGGTGAACCTTGCGTCGCCAGAGTCTGTTCCTCAGGCATTCTGGAGCGATGACCAACGCGCAGTTTGCCTACGAGACACCCTCTGGCGCTTTTGTTCGCCAGACCAATCGGTTCACCGATCGAATCACCCACGACAGCGACTCGGCGCCGGGCGAGGGCCCCGACGCCCTGGGACGCTGGCCAGTTGAGCCAGGCCGGTACCGACTGGTGTGGTCCCGGGCCTGCCCATGGGCGCACAGGGCCAGGATCGTATGGGGTCTGCTCGGCCTGACGGAAGTCATATCACTGGCCACCGTCGACCCGATCCGCGATGATGCCGGCTGGCGCTTCACGCTGGACCCGGAGGGACAAGACCCGGTCCTGGGCATCAAGTACCTTTCGGAGGCCTACCGGGCCACTGACCCCTCTTTCGCCGGCCGCGTGACCGTCCCAGCGATCATCGACACGATCTCGGGGCGCGTGGTCACCAACGACTACCCGCAAATCACCCTCGATCTGAGTACGGAATGGGTAGCGCACCACCGCGCCGGTGCACCCGACCTGTACCCGGTAGCCCAGCGCCCCCAGATCGACGCGTTGATGCTGGAGATCTACACCGATCTGAACAACGGCGTTTACCGCGCCGGCTTCGCCGCAACCCAGGAGGCGTACGAAGCAGGCTACGACGCGGTGTTCCGGCGCCTGGACGCGATCGAGGATCGCCTCTCCGACGGTCGACGGTTCCTTTTCGGCGACCAAGTGACGGAAGCCGACGTGCGACTGTTCACCACACTCGTGCGTTTCGACGCCGTCTACCACAACCACTTCCGCTGCAACCGGAACAAGATCACCGAGATGCCCGCGCTCTGGGCATACGCGCGGCGGGTCTTCCAGGCGCCCGGCTTCGGCGACACCGCGGACTTCGACCACATCAAACGTCACTACTACGGGACACACGCAGCCATCAACCCGACGGGCATCGTCCCCAAGGGCCCCGACACCACCTGGCGCTAAGCCACCTGGCGCCAAGTCACCCGGCGCCAGCTCGAACGGCTTCGGCGGCAACGTCGCGTAGCTTCTTGTACCGGTCCAGTTAGTGAAGACTTCGGGGACAAGTGACTCCCTTCTCGGCAAGCGCGGCGATGGGCATCATGGCCCGCTTATCAGAGGCTGAGGCCAGAGCGGAACTGCGCGGCATTGGGCGAGTCACCGGTGATCACCGCAAGGGAAACCGCATGCGGGCGGGCTGGTTTCACCGGAGGAAGCCCGGCTGTGAGTCACACCAACATGTTGCGTCGTATCGTCCGCGTAGTCTGGGAACGTAGACGGTTGACATCTGTAGAGGAGCAGTGGCATGGGCACCGAGGGCACGTCAAGTTCATCGGGCCGGGGCGAAAGTTCCCCCGCAAATGTCGTGCTAACCATGACACCGATGCAAGCTAAGGCGTTGGCCACGCTGATCGACCGTAGCGCCAGGCGTGGCTCTGGGCTCGACGCCTTACGAATTGCGTTGATACGTGGGGCTTCTGAAGTGAGCTCTCGGGAACCATCATCTGCTGCTTCTGTTCTCGCCGAAGCTAAGGCATTTGTCGCCGGCGCACAGGTAGACATTGCGGCCGCTCGCGAAGCGAAGTATGTGGCCAAATCCGCCGCCGCCACCAAAAAGTCAGTGGCGGCAGCGGCTCTCATGACCGCCGAAGCTGCCTCACACGCTCGTGACGTGAAGGCAGGCGCCGCTGCCTGTGCGGCTCTCAACATGGCGGACACGGCCGCCCAGACGGCTAGCGGCATCCAGACTCGGGCCGATGCCCTCGCCGTACGAGTAGCCACCGCCGCATCCAAGGCCGCTGACATGGTCTCGGCATCGATCGCCTCCGGCAGTGAGGAGGAAGGCGCCCTCACAGCCCTGCAACTCGCTGCCACCGTTGACGCGGCGGCGATCGCCACCGCCGAGGAGACAGCCCTCGCAGCTGCCGCAATAGCCACTGCCGTCGCTTCTGCTGCGACCGAAGCAGCGCTTGCGGCGGCCGCAGCAGCGGCAGTGTTCGAGCAAGAAGTGGTCAACGCAGCAGCAGCCGTAAAACGGGTGGCTACAACAACCGCTCGCGATTTGGCTCTCAACACGGACGCTAAGGCGGTCGAAGTAGCGCTAGCGGCTCGCGGGCCTAGCCGGTTCTGACCGAAATTTGACCGTCCGCCCTTACCGGGAAGTGCAAGACGACTCACCCATATACCGCGAGGGTGCCGTTGACATGGACCCCGACGAGGCAGGCCCATGCAGTCAATCGATTCGCCGCAGCATCGATCATCTGACCGCGTCGCCCCCCTTAACCACCCACGGACCAAAGCCTCAGAGGTGAGCACCTCAGGCACTAGCGTCCGACGTCGGGTCCACGATGACAAGAAGAACAGCAAACCTGGGAGGATCCCATGACCGGCGCGAGCCTTCAGATGACAGTCGGGAAGGCACAGAAGATGCCTCCCGTTGTGGATGTGCCAACCGCGGCGGCGATCCTGGGCATCGGGCGAACCGCTGCCTACGAACTGATCCGGCTGGACACCTGGCCCACACCGATTCTGCGCTTGGGCGAGCCGATCCGGGTGCCGAGCGCACCGTTGCTCGATCTGGTAGGCGTTTCGCGGTGGAGCACGGCTCCGTAATGCAGATCCACACGCGCTCGTGCCCACGAGCCAATGACGGCAGCTTCTCACCTCACCGTTGCAAGAGCAGCTGGCGATACACGCCCAGCCGCTCGCCGGTAACTTCACCAACAGCAACGCCGGCTCGAGTACGGCCGCGACAGCAACGGCACGCGGCTGCAGACGAGCAAGACAGGGTTCCCAACGACGGGTGCAGCGCAGACCGCTCTTCAGGGGCTGGCCAGGACGCTGATGACCGACGTCAACCTGACAAGCATGACAGTCCAGGAGTACCTGGAGACATGGCCAGCAAGCACGCTCTGAAGCCCACCGATGGCGCTGTACACAGAGTTCACGATCGACTACCTGGTGCCCCAGCTAGGCCAGATCCGACTGCTCGAGCTGCGCGCACAACGCCTGGACCGGATGTGCGCCAGCATCACGATGGGGCGGCGCGGCAGACCCCTAAGCCCTATTACCATCCGCCGAATCTACGGCGTGCTGCGCTCGGCCCTCAACACGGCGGTCAAGCGCCGACTGATCCCGTACAACCCGGCCGAGCACATCCAGCTCGCGCCCGAAACCCCAAGAGGCCCAAGCCGTGGACCCCGCAGCAGTGCGAGTCGTTTCTGCAGCACATCGCGGCAGAACGGCTCGCGAACCTCTACCACTTGATGCTGGTCACCGGCATGCGCCGGGGGGAAACGGTCGGCTTGCGCTGGGAAGATGTCGATCTCGAAGGCGAGTGCCTGTTCGTCATCCAACAGATCACCGACGTAAATGGGCGGAGCATGGTCAGCACACCCAAGACCAAGCGCGGACAGCGCGAAACACAGAACCTCGAACGGGTCGCCTGGGGACCAGCGTGGAACGAAGCTGGGCTGATCTTCACCCGCGAGGACGGCCGCCCGCTCCGACCTGAGTACGCCACTCGGCACTTCCAGGCGCTGGCCGAGCAGGCGGGCCTGCCTGTCATCCGTCTACACGACCTGCGGCACACCAACGCCAGTCTCGCCCTGTCCGCTGGCGTCGACATGAAGTTGGTTTCCGAGCGGTTGGGGCACTCGCAGATGTCGATCACCGCAGACCTGTACACGCACGTCAGCCGAGGGCTCGGGAAGGCCGCGGCAGAGCAGATCGCACGCGCACTAAAGCCCACCGGCGGTGCAGTTCCTGCAGCATCCCTGCAGCAGAGCCCCTAAAACGCCTCCCCGGAGGGTGGTGATCCCGGTGACCAGCCCTGAAAAGCCGCGGCCCCCGCCGCATCTGCACAGGTCAGCAGCCTGACGACGGGCTTCCTAGACAGAGCCGACGGGGGGACTCGAACCCCCAACCCCCTGTTTACAAGACAGGTGCGCTGCCAGTTGCGCCACGTCGGCGGGCCGCAGGCGCAGAGTCTCCTCAAACGGCACAGCGGGACGGCGAAATCGTACAGGCTCAGCACGCAGGCCCGGAGGGGCTATCCCACCGGGCCTTCGTGAAAGTGACCTGCTCGTCGGGGAGTCGCCCCATCAGCACGGACTCAGTGCGCGTTGAGGTACCCCTGCAGCGCCGACACCGTGGGCGCCGTGAGGTGTGAGGCGCCATCGCGGCGAGCACCGATGCGGACCTGCAGTGCACGAATGGTCCGCGGACCGATGACCCCGTCCGCGCTGGCGTAAACCTTGCGCTGTAGGGCCTTGACAGAACTCGTGCCCAAGGTGCCGTTCTGGGCGGTTCCGACCCAGCGCTGAATCGCGCCGATCGTCTTCGGGCCCATCGCGCCGTCGACCGCCAGCCGACCGTGCACGGCGATGGCAACGCGCGTGCTCGAGCGCGAGACGGTCAATGCGGCCGAAGCCCCGCCGGCCCGGCTCAGTCCACCTCGCGGGCCGCAAACAGGCCAGGCGCCGGGTCCCTGCGCCGCAAGGACGCGCCCAGCGATGAGGATCTGGACCGCCTTGCTGGCCCGATTGGCGCTTGGCGCGTAATGGGTGCCGCCGTAGCCTGCCCAGGTCGAGGCGGAGAACTGCAATCCGCCGTAGTAGCCGTTGCCGGTGTTGATGGCCCAGTTACCACCGCTCTCGCAGGCGGCGACGGCGTCCCAGACCGAGCCCGCCTGGGCTGCGGGGGTCACCACGACGCCGGTGAGCAGCGTCGCCAAAGCGGCAATGGCAATTGCGCCGATACGGTGGCGTAGGGGGCTGCATCTGGGGACAGCGAAGTACTTGGGCGTGGAGTACACGGGGATCCTCTCCTGACGTGCGCCGGAGAGGTCAGCTGTCGGGTTCGGGCTGTCAGGTGCCCGGCCGGATATTCCGGCTTCACCCCAAGAACCGGCTAGTGCCGGCTCACAAGTTGGGTCCCCCACCCTCGTCCATGCCCGGGGATTTCCCGGTTAGTGCCCGCCGACGAGGTTTGGCGCTGCGGACACACGTGCGTGTGATGGCGATATCAAGTTGTCAACGCACCGGTCGGAGCTATCAAGCCCCGCCATTGCATGACGTACGCCGCAAAGTCTGGGCGCGATGAGATATCTAATAGTCCCACCGCCCTCTATACGCCGCAGGGCTTTTCGGAATACTGGATTCACCTTGTTCGAAGCTCTCAGCGCGGATAATGGGTCTGGCACCCTAGTGAAAGAGACGTGAGATGACCGGGAAGTGGCCCGAAGGCGAGGGCCACCAGTCCGGTTGGCTCGGCCGCACCCAGGCCGACGCCCCGAGCCCGAGCCCCATCACGAGGAACGTGGCAACGACGACCCCCGTCGCCCCCTTGCCCGGCGCCACGGCGCGGACAAGACTTCGGGAGCCGCGTCGCAGGCTGGCACCGCCGGGCCCCCACCAGCCCATGAGCAGACCGAGAAAACCTCCGGCGACCAGTGGCAGGGACCTGTCCGGTTGAGGGCTGACGCCGGCCACGGCGGCAACCACAAGCGCGACGCAGAACGTGGAGCCGATCGCAACGATCGCCGGGAGCAACAGGGCGAAGACCGTGGCCGCGGCAGAGATGATGGCGTGCCAGGGGCTGACCACGACAGCCCTGGGCACGTCGCTACGCCGCCGTCCGCGCTCATGGCGTCGCAGCACCAGCGACGTGATCGAACGGTCAACGAAGCGGGCACACCAGAACCACAAGGTGACCAGCCCGATCGCGACCACAGGCCAGATCGCCGCAACACCCAGCACTCCCACCACGAGGGCGAGCAGCGTCCCGGTGCGTGGCGGCCACCCGATTCTGGGGTCCGGTTGACCGGGCCCGCCCCGGTCTGCGGCCCGGCGCGGCTCTGGGTCCCACCCCCGGTCCGACTCGGACACCGGATCCGGCTGCCACTGCCCCAGCCAGTCTTGCTCCTGTGCCGGGCCCAACACCTGCGTGGAGGTCGGGTCGGGGTGACCCCGCGTGGGCGACGGGCCGCCGACAGGGACGGCAAGCGTGAAAGACGTGCCCGCGGCGTATCGGTCCAGGGCCCGGACGACCTCGTCGGCGTCTGGGCGCTGCGCCGCGCTCGGCGACAGAGCCGCCTGCAGCAGCGGCACCAGGCGATGGTCCACGCCCGACAAGTCCGCCCTGCCCCGGCGGACACGGTCGAGGACCACGTCCATGGGCCCGCGTCCGAACGGGGGCGCCCCGGATGCCGCAAACGCGAGCGTGGCGGCCCAGCCCCACCAGTCCGTCGCTTCGGTGACCGGTGCCCCCTCGACCACCTCTGGCGAAAGATAACCTGGCGTGCCCATCACCAGACCGGTCATCGTCAGCCGGATGTCGTCGGCAACGTGGGCGATACCGAAGTCGATGACGACTGGATCCCCATCAAGGATGATGACATTCGCGGGCTTCAGGTCCCGGTGGATGACACCGGCACCGTGAATCGCACCCAGCGCATCAGAGAGCCCACGACCCAGCCTCAGCAGGGCCTGGCCCTGGAGCGGCCCACCCTCTGATACGACGCGGTCGAGGGCGCAACCGGGGATGTACCGCGTCACGATGTACGGCCGCGGTCCCTCGGTGTCGGCATCGAGAACAGCTGCCACCCGGGCGTCCTGGACCCTGGCCAGGGTCTGGACCTCGCGCATCAGGCGGCTGCGCGCCTCGGGGTCGTGCGCGATGTGCTCGCGCAGCACCTTGATCGCCACCGCGCGCCCGTTGGGGTCAAGCGCCAGATGGACGACGCCCATGCCACCCTCACCGAGCTGCTGAACCAGTCGATAGGGGCCGATCTGCTGCGCAGGATCGGCCACGATGCGGCCGTCCTCGTCGTCGCGCTTCAGGCCCGCCGTCATTCCCCCACGGTATGCCGTGGGGGAGGCTTTGGGGCGCAAGCGGGCCGCCAAGGGCCCTACTGCTGGATGTAGCCGACCAGATGGTCGCGTTCGGTCTGGAGCTCGTCCATACGCCACTTGACGATGTCGCCAATGCTGACGATCGCCACCACGCGGCCATCAACGACGACCGGGACGTGACGGATTCGACGCTCCGTCATCGTGCGGCCCAGATCCTCGATGCCGTCATCGGGAGTGCAGGTCTGGACATCGCTGGTCATGATCATCGCGACGCTCTCCTCGAGCACGCCAACGCCGTCGGTGTAAAGGTGGCGCACGACATCCCGCTCGCTGACGATGCCCGTCACAGACGAGCCGTCATCGCTGACCACCACGGCACCGATATGGTGTTGCTCCAGGACTTCCAAGAGTCGCAGGACCGTCGCATCCGAGCGGAGGGTCACCACTAGGTTGCCTTTTCGGCGGATCACGTCTGAAATGCGCATGACACGACCGTAGTCCCGCTACGGGACTCTCGCCAAGCGAGGGCGCACAGAGGACCGAAACTGGACCGGGTCGCTTAAGGTGACCTCAGATCCCCGAAGTAGGAGCTGATGGAGCGTGACCGTTGCTGGACCAAAGTTTGACCTGGTCGTTGCCGCAAACCGCCTACCTCTGGATCGAGTGGTCGACGCCGGCGGCGAGAGCACCTGGCGACGCAGTCCCGGCGGTCTGGTGACAGCAATGGAGTCGGTCATGCGCGGTCGCGATGCCGCGTGGGTCGGCTGGGCCGGCGAGCCGGGCCCAGCGCCCGAGCCGTTCCGTGAACAGGAGATGTATCTGCGTCCGGTTTGTCTGTCGCCCTCGGAGATCCAGGAGTTCTACGAGGGTTTCAGCAACGACACCCTCTGGCCGATCTACCACGACGTGATCGTCCCGGCGACCTTCCACCGCAACTGGTGGAACACCTACCGCACGGTCAACCATCGCTTCGCCCGGGCCATCGCGGAGGTGGCCGCCCCGGGTGCGACCGTCTGGGTGCACGACTACCAGCTGCAGCTCGTTCCCGCGATGCTCCGGGCGATCCGACCCGATGTGCGAATCGGATGGTTCAACCACATACCGTTCCCGCCGGTCGAGCTCTTCGCACAGCTGCCATGGCGCCGGGCCCTGGTGGAGGGACTGCTCGGCGCGGACTTCCTGGGCTTCCAGCGAACCGCCGACGCCGAGAACTTCCTACGCTGCTGCCGCCGCTTGCTGGGTATGGCGACCAAGGCCGACACGGTCACCTTCACCCCGCCCGACGACGACCCGACCGCGCTAAGAACCGTGCGGGCCAGCGCGATACCGATCTCGGTGGACTTCCGCGGGCTCGACGCCTTGTCCCGCACGCCGGAGGTGGTCGCCCGCGCAAAGGAGATCCGCGCCTCGCTCGGCGACCCGAAGATCCTCGTACTGGGCATCGACCGGCTCGACTACACCAAGGGCATCCGGCACAGACTGAAGGCCTACAACGAGCTCTTGCAGGACAAGGCGATCGGTCCGCCAGATGTGACGCTCTTGCAGGTGGCCACACCCAGCCGCGAACGCGTCGATGCTTACCGCCATCTGCGCGAGGAGATCGAGCGCACGGTCGGACGGATCAACGGCGAGTTCTCCGACATCGGCTCGCCCGCCGTCTACTACCTCTACCAGTCCTATCCACGGACCGAGATGGCCGCAATGTTCCTGGCCGCCGACGTCATGCTCGTGACCCCGCTACGCGATGGCATGAACCTCATCGCCAAGGAGTACGTCGCGTGCCGGCACGACCTCGGCGGCGCCCTGGTGCTCTCGGAGTTCGCCGGCGCCTGGCACGAGCTGCACCAGGCCTTCATCTGCAACCCGCACGACGTCGAAGGCGTCAAGCAGACGATCATGCGTGCGATCACCGCCCCTGAGGACGAGCGACGACGCCGGATGAAGGCACTGCGAAAACGCGTGGCCGTCCACGACGTGCAGCGGTGGGCCAGCCGCTATCTGGACGCGCTTGCTTCGGCGCCCGCGCGACCGCACCGGCCGACTCGCGCCAGCGACGAGGAGCGTCGAGGCGTCGAGCGGGCCAACAGGGCTAACCAGAGGGCGTCGGACGCGGCCTCGGAGCGCAAGAGCAGTGACTGAAGTGGACGAGGAGCTCCGTACCGCGGTCGCCGCCTTCGCGAGACGGCCGCGGGTGCTGGTCGCGGTCGACTTCGACGGGACTCTGGCACCCTTTGTCATCGACCCCCTGAAGGCCCGGGCGGTGCCGGGTGGACTCGAGGCCCTGCGGGCTGCGGCGGCCCTGGGCGGCGTCACCGCGGCGATCGTGTCCGGGCGCGATCTCGCGACGCTGGCGGCGCTGACCGGCATCGGTCCGGGCGATGGCGTCGCGCTGATCGGAAGCCACGGCGCCCAGGCGAGCCTCCAGCCGGCTCACGGAGCAGCCTTCCTGGATGAGGACGCCGCGGCCCGGCTGCTCTTGGTGCGAAATGAGCTTGAGGTGATCGGATCCCGTTACCCCGCGGTGCGGCTGGAGCGCAAGCCGGCTGCCGTCGCCCTGCACACGCGGGGGGTCGAGCCCTCGGTGGCCGCGGCCGCTACGACCGCCGCGATCGAGGTGGGCCAGCGGTATCCGGGCGTGCACGTCATGCCCGGCAAGGACGTTGTGGAGCTAACCGTGCTGGAGGCGAACAAGGGCAGCGCCGTGGTCGAACTGGCTCGAGCCAGCAAGTCGGACGCGACCCTCTACCTGGGGGACGACGTGACCGACGAGCGGGCATTCGCTGCGCTCGAGCCCGCCTCTGGTGACCTGACGGTCAAGGTCGGAGACGGCCAGACAGTGGCGGCACAACGGGTCCCCGACCCGGAGTCTGTCGTGCAGCTGCTCGAGCTCTTCGCTGACCTGCGACGCGTCCAGGGCTGACGCGGCTCGGGGCCGACCGCCGGTCCGAACACACTCGGCGGACCAGGTCCGCCTTGGCGGTTGCCCTACCTCTTCCACTAGAGTCCGTATTACGGCACAATTCGCCTCACGCTTCGCCATCGACGCGTTCACGGCGTTCACAACCTTTGCAACGGATCGTCCGGCACGTTCCTGCCGGTGAAGGAAGGCTGAATCTCACATGGCAACCGTCAAGTTCGACAACGCGAGCCGGACCTACCCCGGCAACGACACACCCTCGGTCGACCGGCTCAACATCGACATCGCCGACGGCGAGTTCCTCGTTTTGGTCGGTCCCTCCGGGTGCGGAAAGTCCACCTGCCTACGGATGCTCGCCGGACTCGAAGAGGTCAACAGTGGTGAAATCTGGATCGGCGACCGCAACGTTACTGACCTGTCCCCCAAGGACCGGGACGTCGCGATGGTGTTCCAGAACTACGCGCTCTACCCGCACATGTCCGTGGCCGACAACATGGGCTTCGCACTGAAGATTGCGGGCGTCAACAAGAGCGAGATCGCCAAGCGCGTCGGCGACGCTGCCAAGATCCTCGACCTGCAGGAGTACCTCGAGCGAAAGCCCAAGACGCTCTCGGGTGGCCAGCGTCAGCGCGTAGCCATGGGACGCGCCATCGTGCGCCAACCGCAGGTGTTCCTCATGGACGAACCGCTGTCGAACCTCGACGCCAAGCTGCGCGTTCAGACGCGCACCCAGATCGCATCTCTACAAAGGCGACTGGGCGTCACCATGGTTTACGTCACTCATGACCAGATCGAGGCCATGACGATGGGTGACCGTGTCGCGGTCCTCAAGGACGGCATCCTGCAGCAGTGCGATACCCCACGCGACATGTACGACCACCCGGAGAACGTCTTCGTCGCCGGGTTCATCGGTTCACCGGCGATGAACCTCTTCGATGTTCCCGTCGTCGATGGCGGCGTGAAGTTCGGCTCGACCACCTACCCCATCGACCGTGACGTCCTGACCGGGATCGGCCAGGAGGTCACCCTCGGTGTACGTCCCGAGGACCTGACGATAAGGATGGAGGGTGAAGGCCTGCCTGTCACCGTCGACGTCGTCGAAGAGCTCGGTGCCGACGCCTATATCTACGGCTCGACCACCGAGACCGCAGGTGACGTCAAGCCGATCATCGTGCGTGTCGACGGTCGCACCCCTCCGAAGAAGGGCTCCGTCGTCCACCTGCTGCCGGCCAAGGGCGAGCATGTGCATCTGTTCAACACCGAGACCGGCCTGCGCATCGGCGACTGATCGCCTCCGCTGACCAGAAGGTGGCAGTGTCCCTCGAGGACGCCGCCACCTTCTGCCCTGTCCATGACTTGACCTGCGGTTCACCCAAACATGACACGATGAGCAGGTGGCACTCGAGATCACCGCGGCGAGGCCAGATCCCGCACTTTTAGACCTGCCGTGGTCGGTGCCGCTGGAGCAGTGGCCCGCCGAGCATCTGGCAGCCTTCCCACGCGGTATCTCGCGCCACGTTGTGCGGTTCGTCAAGCTCGCCGACAAGGTCATCGCGGTCAAGGAGATCCAGGCCGACCTCGCGGTTCGCGAGTACAACATGCTGCGTTTTCTCAAGAAGATCAGCCAACCGAGCGTCGAACCCTTTGGCGTCGTCAGTGGCCGCACCACCGCCGAAGGCGAGGAGCTCGACGCGTGCCTTCTCACCCGCCACCTTCACTTCTCCCTGCCGTATCGCATCCTGTTCAGCCAGAGCCTGCGCCCGGACACCGCGCAACGGCTTATCGACGCCTTGGCGGTGCTGCTGGTGCGGCTCCACCTGGCGGGCTTCTGGTGGGGTGATGTCTCCTTGTCCAACACGCTGTTCCGTCGCGACGCCGGTGCCTACGCGGCATATCTCGTGGATGCCGAGACCGGGGAGATCCGCACCACGCTCTCCGATGGGCAGCGCGAGCACGACCTGGACATCGCCCGGGTCAACATCGCCGGCGAGCTGATGGACCTGGAGGCCGGCGGATTTCTGGCCGTCAACGCCGATCCGATCAAGATCTCGCAGACCATCCTCGACCGCTACCGCTCACTGTGGCGTGAGCTCACCGAACGCGAGCGGTTCGAAAAGGGCTGTCGGTGGCGGGTCGACGAACGTATCCGTCGCCTGAACGAGCTTGGCTTCGACGTCGACGAGCTGACGATCTCCACGGACATCGGTGGTGCGACGATCCAGATTCAGCCGAAAGTCGTTGATGCTGGCCATCATTCACGCCGGTTGCTACGTCTGACCGGCCTTGACGTCCAAGAGAACCAGGCTCGCCGCCTGCTCAACGACCTCGACGGCTTTCGTGCTTCCCAGGATCGACAGAATGACGACCAGGAGATGGTGGCCCACGACTGGCTTTCCCAGATCTACGAGCCGGTCACCCGCACGGTCCCGCGCGACCTGACCAGAAAGCTGGAGCCGGCCGAGGTCTTCCACGAGGTCCTTGAGCACCGCTGGTACCTTTCGGAGAGGGCGGGCCACGACATACCGATCGAAGAGGTCATCGCCGACTACGTCAAGACCGTCCTGCCCGGAAAGCCTGACGAAGCAGCAGTGCTCGGCGTCGACACCGTCGAGATGCCGGTGGTGGCGATGTTCCCCGAACAGCAGGCGCCTGGCCGCTGAGACGTCAGGCCGGAGACAGCCAGGTCCAGCCCGGCACGTTACGCAGGACCCAGAACATCAGGATCGCTGCGAGCACTCCATACAAAACCCAGGGTGGCGCCAACCAGCGACGAGGTCGCCCCCTGGCCGTTCGATCTAACCAGAGCACCCAGGAGAGCACGAGATAGCCAAGGGCCACAACGGCGAAGGGGTTGCGGGCCAACGCCGTCATGAGGTCCCCATGGGCCAGTGCGTGAACGGCCCGCAAGGCGCCGCACCCCGGGCAGTACCACCCGGTGATTGCCAGGAACGGACAGGTCGGATAGTGACCAGCGACGTTGGGGTCGACAGAAGCGACGTATCCGACGGCGAGCAGCGCCGCCGCCGCGGCCCCCAGCGGGAGCATCACTGCACGCCGGCCGCCTTTGAGGACCGTCGAGGCGGAGCCAGAGACCAGGTGCATCCAGTGATCCAAACGTTGGACAACGAGTCCGGTCAGAACCCGGTACCGATATTGAGCTGTGTGCCCATTCGGTGAACGACGACAAAGGACAGAATGTCGAGTACCACCCCGATGAGGGCTCCCCAAATGGCGAACTTCTTGGCCTTGCCCGAGGCTGCCTGAGCACCGGCGGCATCCCCCATAGCCCACTTGGTGTTGACCTGCGTGGAGAAGACGATCGAGGCGATGCCAAACGGCAGGCAGAACAGGACGGTGGACAAGATCGCCCAGACCAGATAGTTCGGTGGCGGGTAGCCCCCGGCGCCAACGGAACCATATGGGGACGGCGGCGGGAGGGGCGGAGGCGGCGGAATGCTGTCATAGTCAGACATACGTACGCCTTTCCTGGTCAGTACCGGCGCCCGCTCGCGCTGCTAGATGAGACGCTATCGGACGGCGCGGCGCGGGCAGATGATCAGGCCCGAGAACCGCGGAAGGCAGCCACCCAACCCTCACAGCGCGCGGCGGCGGGCCACTTCATACAGCGTGACGCCGGTGGCGATACCGGCGTTGAGGGACTCCACAGCCGAAGACATCGGGATCGACACGATCTGGTCACAGGTCTGGCTGACCAACCGCGAGAGCCCCTTGCCCTCGGAGCCGACCACGATGACCAGGGGCTCCTTGGCCAGCTCCAGCTCGGGCAGCGACACGTCGCCATCCATGTCAAGGCCCAGAACGAAGAATCCTGCCTTGCGGTAGTCCTCCAGGGCCCGGGTGAGGTTGCTGCACTGCGCAACCGGGATCCGGGCGGCCGCACCGGCGGAGGTCTTCCACGCGCTCGCAGTCATGCCGACCGAACGCCGCTCGGGCACCACAACTCCGTGACCCCCGAAGGCGGCGACAGAACGAAGGATCGCGCCAAGGTTGCGGGGATCAGTGATGCCGTCCAGAGCCACGATGAGCGGTATGCCGGGCATCTGGGGGTCGACCAGGTCGCCCGGATGGGCGTAGGCGTACGCCGGAACCCGAAGGGCCAGGCCCTGGTGGACCGCGCCATCGGTGAGCCGGTCGAGCTCGCCGCGCGGGGTTTCCAGGATCGGGATACCACGGCTGGTGGCGATCTTGAGCGCCTCACGGACCCTGTCGTCGGAGTCGAGCCGGCCGGCGACGTACATCGTGGTCACCGGGATGTGCGCGCGCAGCGCTTCCACCACGGAGTTGCGGCCCGTGACAATCTCGCTGGAGCCCTTCGCCCGGCGAGGCGCACCACCGCCTCCGCTTCGGTCAGAGCGGGCACCGGAAGCAGCCGCACGTTTGGCTCCTCGCACGGCATCCTTGTGCGCCGGGTGTTTGGTGCGCTCGACCGCCTTGGGCGTTGCGCCGCGGCCCTGCAGGCCCTTGCGTCTCTGGCCTCCGCTGCCCGAGCTCGGACCCTTCTTGGACCCGCGGATGGCGCCTCGGCGCTGAGAGTTACCAGGCATGTTCGGTCGCCTTTCAGAAGTCGGTGCGACGGGCCAGCGACCAGCGCGCGCCCGAAGGTGTGTCCTCTACAGCTATGCCCGCTGTCATGAGCTGATCGCGGATCCGGTCCGCCACGGCGAAGTCGCCTGCCGCGCGGGCAGCCGCGCGGGCATCGAGTCGATCCCTCACGAGCGCATCCAGCGCCATGCTCGCATCGTCAGCGTCCACACCGGGAGCCGACTTCCACTGCGGATGAAGCGGATTGACACCCAGGACCTCGGTCATCGCCACGACCTGTTGACCAAACTGTTGGGCCTGGCCCACGTCGCCTTCATCAAGGGCGGAGTTGCCGGCTCGCACTGCCTCGTGAATGACGGCCAGGGCGCTAGAGACATTGAGGTCGTCGTCCATGGCCGCTGCGAACTCAGCTGAGACCTCGGTGCCGTGTTCGATGTTGGCGCCCCCCAGAGCGCGACGCAGGAATCCCTCGATACGGTCGACCGCCGCTTCGGCGTTGCGAAGCGAACCCTCGTGATATTCAATGGTGGAGCGGTAGTGAGCCGCACCCAGGTAGTAACGGACAACCAGCGGACGGGCGACCTTGGTGATCTCGCTGACGAGCAGCGCGTTGCCCAGCGACTTGCCCATCTTCTCCCCGCCCATGGTCACCCATGCGTTGTGCAACCAGAAGTTGGCGAAGCCGAACCCGGCCGCGCGCGACTGAGCCTGCTCGTTCTCGTGGTGCGGGAAGCGCAGGTCAACCCCCCCTCCGTGGATGTCGAAGGTGTCACCGAGGTACTTACGGGCCATCGCCGAGCACTCCAGGTGCCAGCCCGGTCGACCCGGACCGTATGGCGTGGGCCAGCTCGCCGTCTCCGGCTCCCCCACCTTGTGGCCCTTCCACAACGCAAAGTCGCGCGGGTCTCGCTTGCCGCGCGGGTCGGCGTCCGTAGCAGGCTCCATGTCCTCGATCCGCTGGTGGGTCAGCTCGCCGTACGCCGGATAGCTGAGTACATCGAAGTAGACATCGCCGCTTCCGTCGGGTGCGGCATAGGCGTGACCCTTCTCGATAAGGGTCGCCATGATCTCCTGCATCTCGGTCATGTGACCTGTCGCCCGCGGCTCGTAGGTCGGTGGCAGCACCCCGAGCAGGTCAAGGGCATCGTTGGTGGCACGTTCGTTCGCATAGCTCCAGGCCCACCACGGAGCACCCGCCTCGGCGGACTTAGCCAGGATCTTGTCGTCGATGTCGGTGACATTGCGAACCAGGGTGACCTCAAAGTCGTGCCCGCGGGTCAGCCAACGACGCAGTATGTCGAAGGCGACCGCGAACCGGACATGACCGATGTGTGGTGCGCCCTGGGTCGTGAGTCCGCAGACGTAGATGCCGGCCTTGCCCTCGGTGACCGGGACGAAGTCACGCATCTTTTGCGTGGCGGTGTCATACAGGCGGATGCTCACCAGCCAAGGTTACCGGCGAGCCAGCCACTGTCGTACTCAGTGACCGCGCGCGAACAATATCCCGGACATCAGGGCGTGAGCGAGGGCGCGGCGAACACGATCGCCGTGGCGATCGCGGCAATGCCCTCGCCGCGTCCGGTCAGCCCGAGCCCGTCGCTGGTCGTCGCCGAGACCGACACCGGTGCATCCACCGCCGTGGACAACACTGCCTGAGCCTCCTCGCGACGCGGACCTAGCTTGGGGGAGTTACCGACGATCTGGATCGCGATGTTCCCGATGACATAGCCAGCCTCAGTCACGATTCGCGCAGCCTGCGCGAGCAGGGTGACACCGGCGGCGCCGGCCAGCTCGGGGCGGTCAGTGCCGAAGTGGGTGCCCAGATCTCCGAGACCGGCGGCAGAGAAGAGCGCATCGCAGGCAGCATGGGCAGCGACGTCGGCGTCGGAATGGCCAACCAGTGCGCGCTCCCCAGGCCAGGTCAGGCCGGCCAGAGACAAAGTTGCGTCATCGTCGCCGAAGGGATGCACGTCCACGCCGACTCCCACACGTGGCAGGGGGATTGACCCGGTCGCCGGACCAGTACGGGCCTGCGGGCTATCCGGCATACGGGCCATCCTGAAGGAGAGCCGTCGCCACGGCAAGGTCGGCAGGAGTGGTGATCTTCATCGCCCGATGATCGCCGTCGACGACGTGCACGTGTCCGCCGATCCGCTCGACGAGCCCGGCGTCATCGGTTGCGGAGGCGGCGCCGGCGTGGGCCTGCTCGAGCACCTCACGCAGGAACCCCTGCGGGGTCTGGATGGCCCGCAGCGACTCGCGATCCGCAGTCCCCAGCACGCGGCCCTGGGCATCGACCACCTTGACGGTGTCGGTCAGCGCGAGCCCGGGAACGACGGCAGGGTCGCCTGCACGCACAGCGCGGATCACCCTGGCGAACAGGTCCGTCGGCGCCAGGCACCGAGCGACGTCATGAACCAGAACGATGCCGTCGTCGTGGCGCAGTGCCCCCAGTCCTGCCTGCACCGATGCCGACCGATCCACTCCGCCGGCCACGACATCCACACGGGCGTCCTGACCGGCGACTTCGCGGGACTGCAGGACGTGGGAGCCGGGCGCCACGATAACCACGTGTCCCACCTCGGCACAACCAAAAACGCCCCGAAGTGCGTGAGCCAACAACGGCTCCCCACACAACGGGGCGAATGCCTTGGGCATCCCCGCCCCGAGCCGCACACCACTGCCGGCGGCGACCAGGATCACTGCGACCTTCAATGTGTTACCACGTTCAAATGACGACAACGCTCAAAGTTTGACGAGGTTCAACCCGATACCACCTCAGGAAGCGAGAACCTCGTCAAGGATGGCCTCGGCCTTGTCCTCATTGGTCTTCTCGGCGAGCGCGAGCTCAGAGACCAGGATCTGACGGGCCTTGGCCAGCATTCGCTTCTCCCCGGCCGAGAGGCCACGGTCCTTGTCGCGGCGCCACAGGTCGCGGACAACCTCTGCGACCTTGATGACATCGCCAGACGCCAGCTTCTCGAGGTTGGCCTTGTAGCGCCGCGACCAGTTGGTCGGCTCCTCGGTGTGCGCTGCGCGCAGAACCTCGAAGACACGCTCAAGACCCTCTTGGCCAACGACATCGCGCACACCCACGAGGTCGCAGTTCTCGGCGGGGACCTCGATGGTCAGATCGCCCTGGGCGACCTTAAGCACGAGGTAGATCTTGTCTTCGCCCTTGATGGTACGAGTCTTCATTTTTTCGATCAGTGCCGCACCGTGGTGCGGATATACGACCGTTTCGCCGACTTTGAAAGCCATCTGCTGTATACCCCTTTCGCGACTTCAAGGATACCACGGCATAACGACATAACGGAATCGCCGATCCCGCGTTTGTGCAGGTCAGGGCCATGATATCCCCGATATTTGCCGCATGGCGGTCTTGACAGAACGCTCTTTCACGTGCCTTCGCCAGGCTCAGGGAGCCTCGAACTTGTAGCCCAGACCACGCACCGTGACGATGAACTGCGGGCTCGCCGGGTCAGGCTCAACCTTGGCACGGAGACGCTTGACGTGGACGTCCAGGGTCTTGGTGTCACCCACGTAGTCACTACCCCAAACACGGTCGATCAGCTGAGCGCGAGTCAGCACCCTGCCGGAGTTGCGCAGCAGCATCTCGAGCAGCTCGAACTCCTTGAGCGGCAGCGCGATGTGCTCGCCGTTGACGGTGACGACGTGCCGCTCGACGTCCATCCGCACCGGACCCGACTCCAGCGTGGCGGGCATCAGCTCCTCGAGCTCCTGGCCGCGACGTAGAACCGCCTTGATGCGGGCCAGAAGCTCCCGGCTGGAGTAAGGCTTGGTGACATAGTCGTCCGCGCCGATCTCGAGTCCCACGACCTTGTCGATTTCGCTGTCCTTGGCGGTCAGCATGATGACCGGAACGGACGAGCGGTGCCTCAGCGCCCGACAGACGTCCACCCCTGAAAGCCCCGGGAGCATCAGGTCCAGCAGCACCAGGTCCGCGCCTGCGCGGTCGAAATCTTCCAGAGCGGATGGACCCGTCTCAGCCACGGCCACTTCGTATCCCTCCTTTCGCAGCAGATAGGACAACGGGTCGGAGAAGGATTCCTCGTCCTCGACCACCAGGATGCGCGTCATGAGGTGACCTCTCGTGTTCGATGTCCAGACGTCGGGATCTGCGGGGAACCCGCGGGGATGGCGGGTGCCACGTCGTCGCTCGTGCGCCTCGACGGAACCGCCGGCAGGCGCATGGTGAAAGTCGAACCCTGGCCCTGCTCGCTCCAGACCGTGATCTCTCCGCCATGGTTGGCGCAGATGTGCTTGACGATGGCCAGTCCCAGTCCGGTGCCGCCCGTAGCGCGGGACCGGGCGGCGTCGACGCGGTAGAACCGTTCGAAGATCCGCCCCTGCTCGCTCTCGGCGATACCCTGACCCTGGTCGGCGACCGCGATCTCGACCAGCTGTTCCGCGCATCGCACGCTCACTGCGATCCGGGCGCCGGTGGGCGAGTAGTTGATGGCGTTGCCAATGAGGTTGCGGACGGCGGTCACGAGCAGATCAGCGTCACCGAAGACCTGCGCGTCCGGTTCCAGCGAAGCCACGATCTCGACGCCTCGGGACCCGGCAACCAGCCTCGACTGCTCGATGGCCTCGGCGGCTGCGGCGCCGACGTCCACCAGTGCGGGCTCGTGCAGGGTGCCGGCGATCTGAAGACGTGAGAGGTCGACGATCTCCTGGACCAGCCGAGTGAGCCGCGTACTCTCCACCTGCATCCGGTGGGCGAACCGGGCCACCGCCTCCGGGTCGTCCTTGGCCTCCAGGACCGCCTCGGCCAGCAGGGCCAGAGCGCCGACAGGTGTCTTGAGCTCGTGGCTGACGTTCACGACGAAGTCGCGACGGACCTCCTCAACCCGTTGAGCCTGAGTACGGTCCTCCGCGAGCAGGAGCACGTAGCCGCCGCCCAACGGGGCCACCCGAGCCCGAATCGTGATCCGGCCCCGCCCCAGCGGACCACGGGGCAGATCGAGCTCGACCTGTCTGATGACGCCGTCACGGCGAACCTGTCGGGCCAGGTGACGCAGCTCGTCATGGACGAGGTCGTCGTCGCGGACCAGGCCATGAGCCACGGCCGAGGGACTGACACTGACGACCGCATCGGCGGCGTCGAGAACTATCGTCTCCGAACGCAGAACGGCCAGCACGGTGGACACGCCGGCAGGCAGCGCGCGAGGATCAGGTGTTCGCGGGAGATGGTCCTGCGAACGCTTGGAACGGCGCGCCGAAGCCACCAAGATGGCGCCGCTCACCAGGCCGAGCACGCCTCCGAGAAGGGCCGCAACTGTCGGGTCCACGACACCCAGCGTACGCACGCTCAGGCCCCAAGCCGTGCGCTCCGCCTCTGGTGGAAGGCACTATCCCCTATTGTTCACCTCAACGGCGACGAGAGTTCACCGACTGGTGCAACCCTCGCAAAGGCACGCGGGTGGCGCCTGCCCGGATTACGAGAGGGACCCATGCGCGACTCCTTCCACGAGGACCTCGACAAGATCTCCGACCAGCTGCTCGAGATGACCCGTCTGGCCGGCTCGGCAATGTCGCGGGCGACCACGGCGCTGCTCGACGCCGACCTGCACCTGGCTGAGAGCGTTATCGCCGCCGATGAGCAGATCGACGCGCTGCGCCGTGAGCTCGACGACCGCTCGATCGACCTGCTGGCCCGTCAGCAGCCCGTGGCCACGGACCTGCGCATGGTCGTCACAGCGATGCGGATGAGCGCCGACCTCGAGCGCATGGGCGACCTGGCACGGCACGTGGCCAAGGTGGCGCGGCTGCGTTACCCGAACTCCGCCATCCCCCCGGTGATGCGCTCCACCGTCCTGCAGATGGGTCAGGTGGCCGAGCGGATCGTCGCCAAGGCCGGTTCGGTCATCGCCGGCAAGGACATCGAGTCTGCGATCGCCCTAGAGCGAGACGACGACGAGATGGACCGCCTGCACCGGGACATCTTCAACATGCTGATGGACGGCAAATGGACCCACGGGACCGAGGCTGCGGTCGACGCGACTTTGGTGGGCCGCTACTACGAACGGTTCGCCGACCACGCGGTCTCGGTCGCGCGTCGGGTCGTCTACCTGGTCACCGGCGAGGAGCAAGCCGAAGACCAGCTGGACAACGAAGAAATGTGAGATGCCCCTGCCGCTAGGGTCTGGTTCCCGCGCAGCCCGACCACGGTGAGCCACCGCGATTTCGAAGCCCGGTCAGCGACCCTGGTTGGCGACGGCCTCGGCAGCTGCCTTTGCCGCCTCGGGGTCGAGGTACACACCACCGGCGGTCAGTGGCTTGAATTCATCGTCGAGGCGGTAGACCAGTGGCATGCCGGTCGGGATGTTGAGCCCGGCAATGTCCTGGTCACTGATGCCGTCAAGATGCTTGACGATTCCGCGCAGGCTGTTGCCGTGGGCGGCGACCAGGACGGTCTTGCCGGCGCGCAGGTCGGGCACGATCGCGCTCTCCCAGTAGGGCAGCATCCGCTCGATGACGTCCTTGAGGCACTCGGTGACCGGCGGCCCACCCTCGATGTCGGCGTAGCGCGGGTCGTAGGCCTGGCTGAACTCGTCGTCGGCCGGCTGCGGCGGCGGCGGGACGTCAAAGGAACGGCGCCAGGTCATGAACATCTTCTCGCCGTACTGCTCGAGGGTCTGCTTCTTGTTCTTGCCCTGGAGGGCGCCGTAGTGGCGCTCGTTCAGGCGCCACGAACGCTTCACCGGGATCCAGTGGCGGTCGGCGGCGTCCAGGGACAGGTTGGCTGTGGTGATGGCACGACGCTGCAGCGAGGTGTGCACGACCTCGGGAAGCAGACCGGCCTCCCTGAGCTGCTGGCCACCGCGCACGGCCTCGGCCCGCCCCTTGTCGGTCAGGTCGACATCGACCCAGCCGGTGAACAGGTTCTTGGCGTTCCACTCGCTCTCGCCGTGGCGCAGAAGAACGAGGGTGAATGGTTCGGCAGTGGTCATGGTGTGAGTCTATGGCGACGGCGCCGGGCCCTCGGGGGCCGTATCCAACAGGTGACGGAAGGCGTCGAGGTTGCGGGTGGACTCACCGCGCGATATGCGCCAGGCCCACTCCTTCTTCATCGACTCCAGGAACCCCATCGCCAGAAGCTCGTTGAAGGCGCCGTCGGCGGCATCCAGTACCACCCCGAAGATCTGGTCAAGATATGCGGCACTGACCCCCTGAAGCGGTACGCGCCCGGTGACAAAGACGTCCCCTGACTTATCAATGCCGTAGGCAAGTCCGGGCAGCTTGAGGTTGCGGTGCAGCAGGTAGGCATAGACGGCCTCGTGGTTCTCGTCGGGGTTGCGCACCACGAACGCCGAGATCGACAGGGACTGCTCGCCCACGACCAGCGAGCACACCGTGGTGAGCTTCTTCTCCCCCGGCAAGGTGACGATGACTTCCCCCGCGCGTGAACCGAGCTCCCAGTGGATGCCGGCCTCGTCGAGGAACTGGCGCACGGACTCCTGGACGGCGGCACTGCCGTCGGGGGTGCATCCGGTCACGGGATCACCGCGGCCGGGACGCCGGTGAGCTCCCGAGCGTCGTCGATCGGCGAAACCGTCCGGGCGATCATGGACTCGGTGTAAACCTCGAGCAGGCGCTCTGTGGTGCGTTCCCAGCTGAACTGCGAAGCGTGCTCAACACCCTTACGGCTCATCAGCTCTCGACGACGGGGGTCATCGAGCAGACCCTCCAGTCCAGCACTCCAGTCGGCGCTCTCGTGCCCGTCGATGAGCAAGCCGGCGTCACCAACGGCAAAAGGCAGGCCGCCCACGGCAGCGGCCACGACCGGAGTCCCACAAGCCAGGGCCTCCACGGCCACGAGGCCGAATGACTCGCTGTAGGAAGGGACCGTAACCAGGTCGGCTGCGCGGTACCACAGGGCAAGAGTCGCTCGGTCGACCGGAGGCACAAAGCGCACCTGCGCGAGGATGCCGAGCTGTTGGGCCAGCTCGTGCAGCGCGCGGGGCTTGCCTAGGCCCGAGCCGCTAGGGCCACCAAGGACGGCAACAACCAGTCTCTGGCGCAGTTCGGGCCGGCGGGCCAGGAGGTCAGCCGCCGCCCTGAGCAACACGTCGGGAGCCTTGAGCGGCTGAATCCGGCCCACAAAAAGCAGCACGTGGGCGTTCTGGTCCAACCCCACCTGGGCGCGCGCTGCGGCCACATCCCCGACGTGGAACAGCTCCAGGTCGACACCGGGCGGCACAACCCGCACCTTGCCGGGGTCCGCGTCATACAGCTCGATCAGCTCACCTGCCTCGCCGAGGGTGTTTGCCACGAGACGGTCTGCAGCCTGCACCACCTGAGCCTCACCGATCTCGCGACCGGGCGGCTCCGGGGTGTCCCCGTCTGCCAGCCGGGAGTTCTTCACGCGAGCCATCGTGTGCATGGTGTGCACCAGCGGCACCCGCCAACGATCAGCCGCCAGCCAGCCCACCTGCCCGGAGAGCCAGTAATGGGAGTGCACCAGGTCGTACCAGCCCTCGGGTCGGGCAGCCTCCGCGCGCATGACCCCCTGGGCGAAGGCACACAGCTGTCCGGGAAGGTCCTCCTTGCCCAGACCCTCGAACGGCCCGGCGATGACGTTGCGAACGTGAACCCCGGGGGCCATCTCGGACTGGATCGGCAGGCCTCCATCCGTCATCCGGGTGAAGATCTCGACCTCGATGCCACGGCGCGCAAGCCGTTTGGAGACCTCGACGACGTAGACGTTCAGGCCGCCCGCGTCGCCGGTTCCCGGTTGCTCCAACGGTGAGGTGTGGACGCTGAGCATGGCAACCCGACGAACCTGCGGCACTGCCGACATGGGTCCCTCCTGGCACCTGGGCTTCTGGCTATCGAACCTTCAGTCCCAACGCAGCGGCACCGCTGGGTATTTCGATCATCGCTGTCGGGGACCCGTGATGGAGCGGCTCAGCCGGATCTTGCCCCCTCGACCGTGCTCACGGTGACGTCGTGGGGTGTACTGGACAGAAATCCTCCGATCAGATCCCTCATCACAGCGCGGTGGCGCCACATGAGGCCGCCGGGCGCAAGGACCTCGAGGTGAGCGTCCGGCAGGGCGGCGGCGAGCTGCTCGGCAACCCACACCGGGTGTGCGGGGTCCTGCTCCTGGGCTATGACCAGCGCCGGCACGGTGACCGCCGCAAGCACCGCGCGGTCCGTGAAGGGAACCGCGGTCGCCAGCGCCCTCAGCGCCCGGGAGACCGGTGTCCCCACCAGGGCGCCGGCCTGGCGCCTGCACCAGAGCTGAACCGCCGGCTGGGTCCTCACCGAGACGTGTTCTCCGGCAAGCAGAAGCGCTGCCAGAGCCTCCACGTCGCGGTCGTCGGCACGCCGGGCCATTTGCACCAGTCGGTCCAGCGCCTCATCGGTGCGGGGGCGGTCCAGGACTGCCGGCATGACGAACGCCAGCCGCTGGAACCGGAGCGGGGTGTGGGCCAACAGGGCGCACAACGCGCCGGCACCCATGCTCACCCCCAGGGCCTGCGTCGCCCGGACATGGTCGGCGACCGCCCTCAGCTCGCCCCCGAGCGCAGCGTAGGTCCAGGGCGTCTCCGGAGCAGCAGAGGCGCCGTGACCTCGGAAGTGCATGAACGTGCGACTGCCCCTGACCCCCGACCCGAACGGCCGAGTCGTCTGAATCGAACCAGCCATACCGTGAGCGAAAACCGTTGCCGGCAGACCCGATCCGGTGGTGATGAACTCGAGCAACCCATCCGGCCCCTCCAGCAACGACGTGATCATGGCGGCGGGCGCACGATCGTCAGCGGCCGTACGGTCCGTTGTTCGAGGACCCGCGTCCCATCACCTGGCGCAGCGCGGGGCGCACGTCGGCGGCATAGACGCCCGAGCCGACCACGGCCAGGATCCAGGACAAAGAGAACGGTGACGCGACACTGTAGAAGCTCAACGCGACCGCGACACCGAGCACGACCAGCCAGATGGTCTTGGACGCCTTCCCGGCAGCGGTGAACGCGTCGGGAGGGTGCCGAAGAGCATCGACGAGACCGAACACCGACAGCACCAAAGCGGCGACCCCGAAGACTAGCCCGATGAGTCCCTGGATGCTCCCGAAGATTCCAACCATGCCCCCAGCGTAGTGGCCGAACCCGGCTCACCGGTCGACGACCAACGTTGGGTAGGGCTCAGATCCCGACCGCGACGATCGACCCGACCTGCTGACCGTGTCCGAGCACGGGGGCGTGGGCCAGCTCGTCGAGAACCTCAGCCTGGATACCCATGCGCCGCAACGCTGCTGCCATCACGACGGGCCGGGCTCGTTGCCCACCGTCGGCGATCTTCAGGGCGATCGCCCGACCGTCGGCCAAGCCCACGGCATAGACCGACTCCGCACCGTCCTTGGCAATCAGGCCGGGCACACCGCGGATCAGCGACGTGACGTCCCGACGGGTCCCGCCCAGCCACTGCGGGTACGCGCGTATCGCAGAGGCCACCCTGGCCTCGTCCGAGCCCTGCGGGGCAGTGGCAAAGCGGGAGAAAGCCCGTGCCAGGCCAGTCAGAGACACAGCCATGACGGGAGCGCCACAGCCGTCAACCCCGGTGGCTGCAACGAGTTCCTCGCACACCTCGGCCAGCGTCTGGGCAATCAGCTGCTGCAACGGGTGACTCGCTTCGAGGTAGGTTGCGGTGTCCCACCCGGCCGCGACACAGGTGGCGAGCATGGCCGAGTGCTTGCCCGAACAGTTCTGCGCGAGCGAGGTCGCGCCACGCCCGCTGGCGATCCAGGCATTACGCTCGGACTCGTCATAGGGCAGGTCGGGGGTGTTCTGCAGGTCCAGCTCGTCCAGCCCGGAGCCGACTAGAATCCGCCGCGCGCCATCGAGATGGAAGGGCTCCCCCGAGTGGCTCCCGGCGGCGAGCGCGAGCAGCTCGCCGTCAAGGTCCAGCCCAGCGCGCAGCATGGCCAGGGCCTGGATGGGCTTGCTGGACGATCGCGGGAAGATCGGACCGGCAACGTCACCGACCGCCAGCAACGTCGAACCGTTCGCGTCCAGCGCCACCACGCTGCCGTGATGCACAGACTCCACGAAGTCGGAGCGGACGACGTGGGCCACCACGGGCGCGTCATACAAGGGAACTTGCTGTTCGGTCACGGCGGCGATCCTACTGCGCCGACATTTGCCCGCGTTGCCACGACGGCACGGCCGGTGTCGAGTGATCGACACCGGCCGTGCCGGTCACTGGACTGCCGAAAGCGGCAGCTGCTGATGCAGTCAGTCGCCGACCTTGGGGGTGGCGGTCTTGGCGGCCGTGGTGGCCGTGGTTGCCGTCTTGCGAGCGCTCGCCGCAACCGACTTGGTCGCGTGCTCCGTGGATGCGGTGCTCTTCTTGGCGGTGGTGACCGTTGCCTTGGCCGAGGTGAGGCTCTTGGAAGCCGCCTTGCTCACCGTGCGACCCGTGGCCTTGACGTCACCCTGGACGGACGATGCAACGGACCCCGCCTCACGGCGACCGGTGGCCAGGGTGAGCTTGGCTGCGCGCTGGGTGTCAAGAGCGGCGTTGCGGACGGTCGTGACGGCGCCCTTGCCGAGGGACACGGTGTTGCCGGCCTGGGCGAACAAGTTCTTGGTCGCCTTCTGGTTGCGGAGTCGCTTGACCAGCTTCTCGCCGCGCACGGCAAGCTCGGAGTAGGTCTGGCGTGCCTTGCCGGCAACCTCGACGGTCTGGCTCTTCACCTGTGCCGGGATCTGCTGGGCCTGCTCGGCGACCTTCTCGACGCGCTTGACGGCCTTGCCCTGAAGCGCGCTGATGTCCAGATCCACGCGAATGGAAGCGGCGCGGACGCCGGCGTCGCGCACCTTCTCGACGGCCAGGTCGGTGACGCCGACGGCTGCGTAAACGGGGGTGACGTCGGTAACGGTGTTGCGGATGTCGTTTGCGAGGGTCATGACTGCTTCTCCTTGATTTGTGACTGATGGGACGGGGATACTTCCTTGCCGAGCTCGGCCGGCTCGACGGGCTTGACGGCTCTTGGAGCCTTGCTGTCTGTCGACTCACCCACGAAGGACTCGTAGACGTCCAGCAGGACGCCGCGCTGTCGGTTGCTCAGCCTGGGGTCAGCCAGGATCGCGTCGGCGACACCCGCTGAAGGGGCCTGCCCGACATCGGCGCGCTCCTCGAGGATGCCGGCGCGGACGTAGAGGGACTCGGCTGAGATGCGCAGGGCCTTGGCCAGGGCTTGCAGGATCTCGGCGCTCGGCTTCTTCAGTCCGCGCTCGATCTGGGAGATGTACGGGTTGCTGATCCCGGCCGCCTCGGACAACTGCCGCAAGGAGAGCTGCGCCAGGTGGCGCTGCTCTCGCAGGTAGTCCCCGAGATCGTGAACGGAGATCGGCGTGAACTTGGGCATGGCTCCATTATGCTTGCTCTAGTTAGCAAAATGCAAACCTGGCAAGCGTGAGCCGACCCGGAGGCGCCGGCGACCCCCGCTGCTGCGCCGAAACCACCGTCGGAAGTCAGACCCACGGCGGAGGTTTCGGTGCGACGAGGCGACCGTGCGGCGGCGGTGTCAGGCCGAACGCCGCTGCTTGATCGACAATGCGGCGCGCGCCTGGTCGGTCGTCAACGGAGGACGCTGCATCAACCGGGCCAGATCCGCCACCCGCGACACCAGCTCGTCGTTGCGCTGCACCGGCTGGCCCTTGGCGTAGGTCAAGGTGTCCTCCATGCCCACCCGCAGGTGCCCGCCGGATGCGAGCGCTACCGCCGCGATCGACAGGTGGCTACGACCGACACCGGTCGCCGACCAGGAGGTGACCTCCGCGGGCAGAGCCTGTATGCCGGCCAGCAGCGCGGCTGGGGTGCCGGGCATACCGCCTGGGACGCCGGTGACGAAGTCGACGTGCACCTTGCCTCCGAAGGGCAGCCCGTAGGCGTCGATCAGGCGTCGTAACGCCGCTACGTGCCCAAGGTCGAACAGCTCGAACTCGGGGACGATCTCGCGCTCCTGAGCCAGCTGGTAGAGCTGGGCCATGAACGGGTAGGGGTTGAGGAAGACGTCATCGCCGAAGTTGGTGGTGCCGCAGGTCAGGCTGCAGGAGTCCGGCTCGGCGTCAAGGACCGTCAGGCGCCTCTCGAGCGGGTCGTGAACGCTGCCACCGGTGGAGAGCTGAATCACCATGGCCGTCTGCTCACGCACGGCCTGGACCGTCTCGCGCAGAAGAACAGCATCCAGGCTGGGCCGGTGGTCGGCGTCCCGGATGTGGATATGGATCAGGGAGGCGCCCGCGGCCTCGCAGGCAACTGCCGTTTCGACCAACTCGGCCAGCGTCGTGGGCAGCTGGGGCCAGTCTGCCTTGGCGGTCTCGGCGCCTGTGGGCGCGACAGTGATCAGGGTCCCCGCAGCTGAGACCGCGGGTCGCGTCACCGGCGGAGTGTCATTGCTCATGGCCAACATCCTGCCAGCGGCCCGGCGGGCCGAGACCACGGCCCGAGGTCGAGGCGCAGTACCCTTGCTGACGATGAGGGGACATTGATCGGTGGGCGATAGAAAAGAGAAGAGCTTGTGGAGCTGAAGGACTACATCCGCATCATCCGGAAACGGTGGCGGATCATCGTGGCCGTCATGCTCGTCGTCGTGGCGGGCGCCGCGTTGGCGACGGCCCTGAGCCCCAAGGTCTACCAGGCGCAGACGCAGCTCTTTGTCTCCACATCGGGGGGCAGTGACAGCAGCGCCCTCCTGTCGGGCAGCAACTTCACCCAGCAGCGAGTCTTGTCCTACGCGAACGTCATCACCACCCCCACCGTCCTCGACCCGGTGATCGGGACACTCAAGCTCAACACGACCGCGGCACAGCTCGGAGACCAGATCAGCGCCACGGTCCCGCTCAACACAGTTCTCATCGAGGTCGCCGTGACAAACACCGACCCACGGGTGGCCGCGCAGGTCGCCGACGCCGTCGGAAAGCAGTTCACCCAGACCGTCGCCGACCTCGAAAGCGTCAACAAGGGCCAGTCCAGTCCTGTCAAGGTCTCCATAGTGAGCGCTCCGACCGTGCCCACCACCCCGATCAGCCCCCAGCCGACACGCAACCTGGCCCTTGGCGTGGTGCTCGGCCTGCTGCTTGGCCTCGGTCTGGCGCTCCTGCGTGACCTGCTCGACACGACGATCAAGGGTGAGAAGGACTGCGCCGAGGTCACCGACGCCACAGTCATCGGCGGTATCGGCTTTGACACCGACGCCCCCAAGCATCCGTTGATCGTGCAAGCCGACCCCCACAGCCCCCGCGCCGAGGCCTTCCGCACCCTGCGAACGAACCTGCAGTTCGTGAACGCCGCCAACCACCCGCGATCCATCGTCTTCACCTCGTCCATCCCCGGCGAGGGCAAGACGACCACTACGGCGAACCTGGCGATCACGATGGCTGCCAGCGGCGCACGGGTCTGCCTGCTCGAGGGCGACCTGCGGCGTGCGCGTCTGCTGGAGTACATGGGCATGGAGGGTTCGGTCGGCCTGACGAATGTGTTGATTGGCCAGGCCGAGCTCGGTGAGGTTCTGCAGCAGTTCACCGACACCGGCGTCTATGTCATAGGCGCCGGTTCGGTTCCGCCCAACCCGAGCGAGCTGCTCGGCTCGAGCGCGATGATCGAAACCCTGCGTGAGCTGGAGTCCCGCTTCGACGTCGTCATCATCGACTCACCGCCCTTGCTTCCCGTGACCGATGCTGCCGTCCTGAGCAGCATCGCCGGCGGGACCGTCGTCGTGGTGGGCGCAGGACTGGTCGACCGCGACCACCTCGCTAGATCGCTGCAATCACTGGACGCCGTCAACGGTCGGGTCCTGGGACTGGTCCTGAACCTCCTGCCGACCAAGGGCGG
>Ga0209890_10000127_pt1 | contig 34646 bp, 37 predicted proteins | sample OrgsoiDNA2013049_FD_185799 | JGI IMG/M metagenome (GOLD analysis project Ga0209890, IMG submission 185799) | Permafrost soil microbial communities from the Arctic, to analyse light accelerated degradation of dissolved organic matter (DOM) -... | ecosystem: Environmental > Terrestrial > Soil >... | reverse complement strand
GCCCGCGGTGGTACGCGACACGCGCGAACGCGTAGGCGACGACCGGCTCGCCGGCGGCGAGGCTGATCTCGCTGAGGCGAGCCCAGGCTTCGAGAAGCGCGGGATGGAGCCCGGCGGCGCGGATCAGCGCGACGCGGCGGGTCGGGCCGTCCGGCGCGGCGAGCGCGGCGCGCAGGTCGCTGGACGCCTCGTCGGGCTCCGCCGGGAGGATCGTCTCGTGGCGAGCCGGGACGGCGGGCGGCGCGACGCCGGCAACGGGAAGGTTCTGGATCGGCCGCTGCGGCTGCTCGGAGGCCACGTCTCAGCCGGCTGCCGGCGCCAGGGCGGCGTACAGGTCGACCGGCGTGCCATCGGGATCGTGGACCACCGCGTAGCGCATGCCCCAGAAGGCGTCCCACGGGGCAAGGTGGCCCTCGAAGCCGGCGCCGGTGAGGTCGTCCCACGCCACGTCGACCTCGGCAGGACTGGCGCATTCGAAGGCGAGCGCGACGCGGTGCCCACCTCCACTCGGCGGCGTCCATCGGGGATCGAACGACCTGATCGTGTCCTCCGTGTCGAACGCGATCCGCATCCCGCCCGCGAGCTCGGCGTCGACGTGGGGCTGGCCGTCCGCGTCATCGGGGATGGCTACGCCGAGGCGGCGGTAGAAGGCGAGGGTGGCTGCCATGTCCGACACGACGAGCTCGATGATGGCGGCACGCAGCTTCATGGGTTCACTGCGAGCGCGTCTTGTACAGCGTGCGACTGCGACCCGCCCGAGCCGGCACGATTGTTGTGGCCACCTGCCCGCACCTCCAGAGGGCGCCACCCGACAGGGGAGCCCGCGACTCGTGCGAGCCAGTATGCGCGCCCGGTCCTTCCCGACTGCCCGTACGCCAGTCTCGCTCGCGTGCCGTTCTGAGGGTCAGACCGCCGGCCCCTGGAGAGCTGCGTCGACCTCGTCAGCCGCCGGTTCCTGCAGTGGACGGGGCGCCTGGGACAGGCGGTAGAGGAGGAACAATGCCGGCAACAGCAGAGCGGTGCCGATGCTGAGCACCCACACCAGCGCGACGAGGACGTCGTGCGGGGCCGCCGCACTGTCCACGGTGGCGGCTCCGAGGAGCACATCCGGGTATTGCGCGACGGCCCACCCCCAGAGAACGAAGACGACGGCGAGGGCCGCGGTGACGCGCACCGCAACGACGCGGCGCCTCCAGAGGAGCACCAGCGACACGATCCCGGCCACCGCCGTGGCGGCGATGAGCGGCTGACCACGCCCGGTCAGCCCTGCGAAGAGGCGGGGTGCGTCGTTGTGGAGCACGGCGATCCCGGCGAGAGCTGTCACACCGGCCAGCGCTCCCATGAGCATCGCGCGGCGCCGGAAGATGTCCACCAGGTCGACCTCACCGACGCGACGGGAATCCGCGGTCAGGTAGACAGCGGCCAGGTACGCGCAGACCTCGACGGCGAGAACACCCCCCAGAGCGGACGTTGGGTTGACCCAACTGGTGATGACGTCGCCACGCGCCGTGCCCAGGGGCACGCGTCCCGATGCGATCGCGCCCGCCACGGTGCCCAGGAAGAACGGTGTCACCACCGAGGACAGCGCAAACGCCGCCCCGAAGATGCGCTGCTGCCAGAGCTCCGTCACCATCTTTCGGAAAGCAAACGCAGACCCGCGGAGGATGATCCCGAACGCGGCCGCCGTGAGAGGGATGTAAAGGGTGGATCCGATGGCCGCGAACACCGCGGGAAACCCGGTCCAGACGACCACAAGCGCGAAGATCAGCCACACGTGGTTGGCTTCCCAGACCGGTCCGATGGACTGTTCGATGCGCCGCCTCTGCCGGGCTCCGCGACGCGCGGAACCGGCAAGCAGGTCCCAGAATCCGGCTCCGAGGTCGGCCCCCCCGAGGAGCACGTACGCGGTCACGCCGGTCCACAGGAAGAAGAGCACGATGTTGGCGGGCATCAGCCGGTGTCCGGCATTGTGGCGGCCGGCTGTGGAGTGCGTGCCAGGTGGCGCAGAACAGCGATGGTCACCAGGGTCAGCACCGCGTAGATCGCGATGAGGACGAACAACCCGACCACCAGGCCCGGCGCCGGGTTCACCGCGGCGGCGGTGCGGAGCACCCCGTAGACGATCCATGGCTGTCGCCCCACCTCGGTGACGATCCACCCACATTCCATGGCCACCACGGCGGCCGGCCCGGCGAGCAGCGCGCCGCGTAAGAACCACACCGACGCAGGCGCTCGCCGTCGCCTGACCCAGCTGGTCAGCAGCCAGGCCCCGAGGCCCAGGAGAAGAAATCCCAGGCCCACCATGGTGTCGAAGGCCAGGTGGATGAGGTTCACGGCCTCGGGCTGGTCCTGCGCCGGCACGCTGTCGAGCCCGCGGATCGTTGCATTGGGGTCGCCTGTGGCCAGAAGTGCCAGGCCGTGGGGGATGGTGATGGCGTAGCGGAGCTGACCGTTGATGACCAGGCCGCCGAGGTTTTCGCCGGCGCCGGGTTCGGCGTGCTCGATGCCCTCCATGGCGGCCAGCTTCACCGGCTGATGGTCCGCGACGTAGCGCGCGGCGAGGTCGCCGACGACGATCTGGGCGGGCGTGATCGCGGTGGCGATCACCAGCGGCAGGAGGAGGCCGACACGGTGATAGCGGTCACGGCGGCCACGGAGCATCCCGGCGGCGTACACACCGGCCACGGCGAAGCCGCTGACCATGAAGGCGGCGAGGATCATGTGCGACGTCTCCACAGGGGTCGCGGGATTGAACATGGCCGCGAACGGATGCGGGTTGGTCAGCACCCCGTTGACCAGCGTGAATCCCTGCGGATCGTTCATCCACGCGTTGGCCGTGACCACGAAGAAGGCCGAGGCGACGCCTGCCACGGCGATGGGGATCCCGCTCGCCAGGTGCGCCCGCGGGGAGAGCCGATCCCACCCGAACAGGTAGATGCCGATGAAAATCGCCTCGAAGAAGAAGGCAAATCCCTCCAGGGCGAAGGGGAGGCCGAACACGGAGCCGAAGGTGCCCATGAGGCCGGGCCAGAGGATGCCCATCTCGAAGGAGAGGATGGTTCCTGACACCGCCCCAACCGCGAAGAGCACGCCGGCGGCCTGGGACCAGCGCCGGGCGAGGCGCATGGCGTCGGCGTCGCCGCGGAGGCCGCGCCATTCGGCCACGAGGATCAATGCCGGGAGGCCGACGCCGAGGCAGGCAAGGATGATGTGCCAGCCCAGCGAGAGGGCCATCTGGGCGCGCGCGGGGACGAGGTTGTCTGCGGCCGACGCCAGCAGGTGCACCACGGCTCAGCCGCCGCGGACCGTTCGGCGGTGCACAGACACAGCGTAGCCACCGGTGCCCGGGAAGGGTTGACGATCCCAGGTCGACCATCGTCTGGAGAGCTCGAGATCCGCAAGGCGGCAGTGCTCGTCGTAGGCGGCGAGATCGTAGGCGCCGCCCAGCTGAAAACCGCACACCAGCGACCCACCGAGCGCAACGTGGCCCGCGCAGGCTGCGACAAGTGCCGCCTCGGTGCCCGGTGCCGTGAACAGTGGAACGTTCCCGGCCATCAGGACGACATCAAAGACGCGGTCGAGCGCAAGGCCGCACATGTCGGCGACTTGCCACTCGAGTGCCGGGCCGAGGCGGCGGGCTGTCGCGATCATCGACGCATCGGCGTCGACGCCGACCACGTGGACACCGCGCTCGGCCAGCTCTCGCGCCACCCGCCCAGTGCCACAGCCCACGTCGAGAACCGAGAGGGGACGCAGTGCCGCCACCAGGTCAGCCTCCCCGTGGACGTCGGCGCCGGAGGCGGCGCGCTCGTCGAATCGAGCCTGGTAGCTGTCCCCGTCCCACGTCACGCTGTCTCAGCTCCTGTCACCGAGGCGACGACGTAACACGTGCGCCTCTTCGTCGTCTCTCACTGTATGTGACAGTACCGCCGAGGCTTCGGCCATGGAGATGGGCACTGCCGGTGGCACTGATGGCGATCGTCCTGGCGGCTGCCTGCGGCGGCGCGGCACTGCCGGCGGGACCGGGGCGGTCGGGCACTCCCACGGCGTCGATCGCAACGAGCTCCGCGGCCCCACCCGCAGCCACAGTGACGCCGTCCCCGACACCGGCGTGCTCGAACCAGTCGGCCCTGGAATCCTGGAGTGTTGGGAGACTGGCGTGGCAGGTGATCGTCGTCCCGGCCGAGATGTCGTCACTGAACAGCGTCCGCGGTGAGATCGCGTCAGCTGCGGGCGGCATCCTGCTGTTCGGGGCCACCGCGCCCGGCAACCTTGCGAGCGAGCTGGCTGGTCTCGCGTCGACATCACCCGGGGGGATTGCGCCCTTGGTGATGTCCGACGTGGAGGGCGGCGATGTCGAGCGTGCCGCCAACCTCCTCGGACCGATGCCGTCGGCGCGACAGTTGGCGCGCACCATGACGCCCACCCAGATCACCGCCTACGCGCTGAACCTGGGCCGGAGCCTGCGCGCCGTCGGCATGACCATGGACCTGGCCCCCGTGATGGATCTCGACGCGGGGTTCGGTCCCTCCGCCCTTGATCCCGACGGCACTCGCTCATTCAGTGACGACGCGCATATCGCGGCGACCGACGCTGCTGCGTTCAGCGCGGGTCTGGCGGCAGCCGGGGTGATCGCCGTCGCCAAGCACTTCCCGGGTCTTCACGGGACCGGCGACAACACCGACGAGGGGCCGGCACAGACATCCTCCTGGCCAGCTTTGCAGGACCATGAGCTGGTGCCCTTCAAGGTGGCGATTGCGGCGGGCGAGCCGGCCATCATGCTGAGCAATGCCTCAGTTCCCGGTCTCAGCCCTCTGCCATCGAGCATTTCGCCGCAGGTCGTGACGGCTCTGCGCGACCAGCTCGGATTCAAAGGCCTTCTGCTCACCGATTCACTGACCGCCGGGTCGCTGGCGAAGATCGGTTACACGGTGCCCCGCGCGGCCACCGCGGCACTGATCGCGGGCGTCGACATGGTCATCTACAACGGCGCCAGCTCCGAGGTGGCCGCCAACGCCAGCGGGGCGGTCGCGGCGATCGAGGCCGCGGTCAACAGCGGAACGCTGCCGCGCGCGCAGCTCATCGAATCAGTGAGCCGAGTGCTGGCCGTCAAGCACGTTGACCTCTGCGGGCAGTCCCCGCCCGCCCCCCCGGCCTGAGCGAGCCCCTCTACTTGGCGAGGAGGCTGGCGACCACGTTGATCGTCGTCGCCAGCACCACCACGCCGAAGAGGTATGACAGCACCGCATGGCGCAGGGCCGCCTTGCGGATCGGCTTGGATGTGATGTCGGTGTCCGAGACCTGGAACGTCATTCCAAGAGTCAGCGCGACGTACGCAAAGTCCCCGAAGTCGGGCTTGTCCTGCGCGTGCCAGTCGATCCCACCGCCAGTCGCGTAGTAGAGGTGCGCATAGCGAAGAGTGAACACGGTGTGGATCGATGCCCAGGACAGCACCACGCTGACGAAAGCGACGGTCACGATGAGGATGTGCGCCGGCTCCTGGACGCTGCCGGCCTTCAGAAGTGCGAGCGCCACACCTGCCAGGCTGGCGATGCTGGCGCCGATCAGCAGGGCGTCGGCGGTCAACCGGGAGTCGTCCTCTCTCGTCGCCAGTGCCTTTGTGTCCGCAGAATCCTTCCCCCTGGTGTCAAGGAACACCGAGGTGACGAACACCGCCGCCATCGCATCCCAGCCGATGAGCTCGGCGACCTGCCAGGGGGTGAACACCAGGGCGGGGATGAAGGCGGCGACGCCGACCGCGACGCAGATCAGCAAACGGGTCCGCGCGTTCACGGTCTTGCCGCTGTCGGGCGTCGCCTCGGTGGCACGCATCGAGCCCGGGGAGAGAGGTGCACAGTGGCCCATCCTAAGGGGCCGAACGGCCCCGGGCGCGATGACATGCCTCAGCCGGCCTTCTCGATGACGAAGACGGAACGGCAGCGTGCGAATCCCAGCGCCCGATACAGACGCTCAGCGGGGTTGCCGTCGGTGACGCTCAGGCCGATGCGCTCGTACCCGCCCCCCGCGCACCTGGCGATCATCAGCTGCAACAGCTGACGGCCGATGCCGGCGCCCTGGTGGGTGGGCACGACGAACAGGTCGCACAGCCACGGCCCTCCGTCCCACCACGCCGCGGCCGGCATCGCGGTGACCAGCAGCGCGCCCGCGACGGTCTCCGTGAGGCCGTCGATGAGCAGCGCTGACACAGCGTGGATGAGTGGGCCGGCGGTCTGCCCGGCGATGATGCGTTCATAGAGGGCAACGGCCTCGGCCAATGATGCCGCCTGGGCGGCGTCAACGTGCCCGGCCGGGTAGGCGCCGACTGACGCACGGGCAATGTCGTCAGCCGCTCGATCCACCGCTGTCACGCGCAGCGGCGAGGGCAGGTGCGGGTGGAGCCATGGACCAGGAATCGTCATTGAGCGCACGGCGACCTGCATGTCGTGCGCGTACCGCTGCAGACGCGCGCCGGACGCGAGGAGCTCGGCCGCCTCGACCGGGTCCCCCGTCCGCACCAGGCTCACGGGTGGCTGCTGTGAGGGCCGGCGGCCATCTCGGTCATGCGGCGTGGGCGCCCGTGGGTAGCTCCGGACGGGTTGCGGGCTCTTGGCCGCGGCGCGGTGAGGCGCTCGGGGCGAGGAACACGAGAGTGACCAGCGCGACCACGACGATGCCGAGCGCGGCGCGCAGCCCCACGGCGCCCGCGGCCAACCCGATGGCAGGCGGCCCGGCGAGGAACCCCAGCCACCCGATCGTGGAGACCGCGGCGACGCCGATGCTGGGCGACATGCCGGGCGTCGACCCGCCGGCGCGGAAGAGGAGAGGCACCTGCACCCCGACGCCTGCGCCCATCGCCGCGAAACCCACAAGGGCAACCGGCACCGAGTTGGCCACGAGTGCTGCCGTGAGCCCGCATGCTGCGAGCGCGCCGCCGGCGCGGACCAGGGCCACCGGCCCGAAGCGATGGTTGAGGCGGTCGCCCAGCGTGCGGCTCGTCGCCATCGCGAGGGCGAACATCGCGTAGCCGAGGCCGGCGACCGCAGCGGTCGTGCGTACCGAGTGGGCGAGGTATGTCGCGCTCCAGTCGGCCGCCGAGCCCTCCGCGAGGAGCGTGCAGAACGCGGCCGCGCCGAGGACGAGGAGAGCACGAGGCGGGAGCACCAGCAGGCGCTGCGGCGCGAAGGCGCCGGCCACCGGCGCAAGCAACATCCGCCCCAGGGCGAGCGCCGCCACGGCGACGATCAGCGCCAGCGCGCCCAGGTGCGCGCGCGGCGTGATGTCGAGTCGTGCGGCAAGCGCGCCCACGGCGGCGCCTGCCATTGCTCCGAGGCTGAACGCGGCGTGGAACGACGAGAAGATCCCGCGACCATAGAGTCGCTCGAGCGCGATGCCCTGCGCGTTCGCCGCGACGTTGATCGACCCGAAGCCTGCCCCGAAACCGAGCAGGGCGAGACCAAGAGCTGCGAACCCGCCCGCGCTCGAGGCGCCGAAGAGCGACGCGGCGGCGACGACGAGCGCCGCGACAGTCACACGGCGACTCCCCACCCGCTCACACAGCCTGCCCGCGAACGGCATCGCGACGAGTGCGCCCAGCGATGCCGCGAAAAGTGCGAAACCGAGCCGCGTGTTGGTGAGTCCGGCCTGGGTTTGCACCGCCGGGATCCGCGATGCCCACGACCCGATGAGCAGCCCGTCGGCGAAGAAGAAGAGGGTGAGGGCGGTGCGGGAGGCGCGCATCAGCCCGTCACCAGGCCGGGGCCGCGCGGGCGGCAGCGCTCGAGTGTCGTCGCCCCCGCGTCGAGAATGATCACCGGCTCGGAGGGTAGCGCACCACCATGCGCGGGGCAGTGGGGCGGGCCTCGAGGCGACTGCCCGAGGACGACGTGAAGGGCTGGCGCGGCGCCAGCCCTTCCAGGTGTCTGCGGAACCGAGGACTACGGAACGGTGGGGAACTGGCCCGCGTTCTCCTGGGCCTCCCGAGCAGCGCTCTCCCCGGCCTCGTGGGTGGCGTTCTCGTTGGAGTGGAACGTCCCGGAGGGCGACGACGGGGTGGTCGAGGGCGTTGACGGGGTGGTCGAGGTCGAGGGCGATGCGGTGGCGGCAGCGGTGGCGGCAGCGGTGCTCGTGGTTGCCGCGTGGGTCACGATGAAGCCGCCGGCGAATGCGCCGGACATGAGCCCGACGGCCGTCGCCGCGATGGCGGCGCGCCGCGCCAGGCGGCCGAAGAGCGGTTGATGACGATCCGAGTCGCGAATGGGGTCGACGCTGTTCTGGGTCACGATGGTCTCCCTTGTGTTGGTGCCGTTGTGGCTGTGACCTCATGGTCGGCCGGCCGGCTCGGGATTCCATTGGCGCAGGCTGCGTTCCTGCTGTGAATGAGCAACCAAAACCCGGTCTGCATCGCCAGGTGCCCGGCGGTCTACCTGACAAGTTCGGCGACGGCCTCTCCGAAAAGCCGGGTGTGGAGCTTTACGTCGTCCCGGCTCGTCACCGGGCACATCAGGGCCATGTTGTGGAACGGTGTGATCATCAAGCCGCGGTTCAGCATGTAGAGGTGCAGAAACTCGTCGAGCTCGTCGTCGCCGGCTGCGGCCGAGGCGGTGCCATTGCGTGGAGCGGGTGAAACAAAGCGGTACTCCGATCGCGCTCCGAGCTGGCTGACCGACCACGGCACGCCGGCTCGGTCGATCGTCGCCTGGACTCCGAACGTGAACTCCGTGGCGATGTCGACCATGTGCGCGAACGCCGCGCGTGTGAGCACATGCTCCAGGGTGGCCCGCATTGCCGTCACCGACAGGGCATTGCCGGCCAGCGTGCCACCAACACCGCCCACGTCGATGAGGTCGGCCTCGGGGTGCGCCGCGATCAGCTCGGCGACGTGGTGGCTGATGCCGTAGGCGCCACTCGGTATGCCACCGCCGATGCTCTTGCCGATCACCAGGACGTCAGGCTGCAAGCCCCAGAGCTGAGTCGCCCCACCGGGCCCTGCTGAGAAGGTGTGCGTCTCGTCCATGACCAGCAGCGCGCGATGCCTCGTGGCCAGCTCACGCAAGCCCTCCATGAAGCCGGGCTCGGGCAACACGATGCCGATGTTGGTGAGCGCCGGTTCGGTGAGGATGGCGGCCACATCGCCATGTCTCAGTTGAGCGGCCACGCTGTCCAGGTCGTTGAATTCCGCCACGCGCGTCGTGTCGCGCAGGGGGACGGGCGCCCCCGCATTTCCCGCCCGCGAGACGGCTTCGCCGTCCGGACCGCGAACGGCGAAGGCCTCGTCGACGGAGCCGTGGTAGCAGTACGCGAAGGTGAGAATCTTCGGCCGCCCGGTGGCGAGGCGGGCGAGCCGGATCGCCCACCGGTTGGCGTCTGTCGCCGTGAGCGTGAACGACCACAGGGGGAGGCCGAACCGGCGCGTCAGCTCGGCACCGACCCACTGCCCATCCGCTGTCGGCAGCATCGTCGTCGCGCCCCCCAGCCGGCCGAGACGCTCGTTCACTGCATCGACTGTCGGTTGCGGACTGTGTCCGGCCATGGCGCCCGTGTCGCCGAGCGAGAAGTCGACGTACTCGTGCCCGTCAACGTCGACGATCCTGTTGCCGGCGGCGCGATCGAGGTAGAGGGGGAAGCCGCCGCTCCATTTGGCCATCCAAGTCATCGGTACGCGCTCGAAGAGGTTGTCTGCTGCAGCGAACAGGGCCGCCGACCGGGGATGGGCGGCGGCGTACGAAACCCGCTCACGCTCGGCCAGCGACGCCAGGTGGGAGCGGTTGATCGCGGGCATCCACCGACTGTGCCATCCGACCGACATCGCGTCAAACCGGCGCCCGCGTCTGGCTCGGCCACACCACGGGAATGGTGGTGGGAGACCGGATCGCCTCGGGCCCCCGGAGCTACAGTGACTCTGAATCAGATGACGCATCCGTACTTCTGGCGACCGCGCTGCCCGGCGACATCCCCGGCACCGAGCCCGCGGTGACCATCTGGCATCGGCTGGGCCGGCCGCTCCAGGGCCTGGCGCTCATCGCTTGCGCCGCCGGCTTGGTGGCGATCTACGACGGCGCGTCCGGCCTCATCGGACACCTGTTCAACGTGCTGCTGCTGTTTCTCTTCGCTGCGATCATCGCGCTGATCCTCAACCCGGTCGTCGATGTCCTGCAGCGGGCGCGGCCCTTTCACAAGCACCGCGGAGCCGCCGCGCTCAGCCTGTACGTGGTGATCTTCGCCGCGGTCGGAGGGGTGATCGCGCTGGTCATCCCGACCCTTGTCGACCAGGCCCGTCACGTTCCTCAGCTCGTCGACCAACTCCAGCGCAGCCTGACCGCCCACGGCATCACCGTCAACCTGCGCTCGTTGCTGCCGAACACCGCCGGACTTGCGGGCAGCGCCGTGACGGTGGTGGCCGGTGTGGCCACGACCGTCGCCGACATCGTGCTTGTCGTGGTCATCTCCATCTATCTGCTCAGCGACGGGCGCGGCCTGGTCGCGACGCTGCGCAACCTCTTTCCCGATCACTCGGAACAGTTCGACTTCGCCGTTGTCGCGACCGGCTCGACGATGGCTGCCTACGTACGCGGCCAGTCCCTGATGTCACTGATCATCGGGTCCTACACCGCGCTCAGCCTGAGCCTCCTCGGCGTCCACTACGCGATCGTCATCGGGGTCGCGGCCTTCCTACTCGAGTTCGTGCCGATCATCGGGGCGGTCATCGCGATGGTGCTCGCCGTCGTCGTCGCGCTTCTGCAGGGCCCCCTCCTCGCCGCCCTCGCCGGTGTCGCCGGCCTCCTCGGGCATGCCCTGGAGGCCTACATCATCGGACCGCGCGTGGCCGGCCACGTCACCAAACTGCACCCGCTGGTCGCGATGGCGGCCTTGCTCATCGGGGCCGATGTGGGCGGCATCCTTGGGGCGCTCTTCGCCGTGCCCCTGGCGGCCATCGCCAACATCTTCCTGGGTGCCCTATACCGCTCACGGCGCGGCAACGTGGCGCTGACCACCGCGTCGGACGGCACCGTCGACGCCGGCAGCCTTCCGCGGCTTGGCGAGGAGATCGAGGCCGTCGCGGGAGCGGGCGCGGCGGCCGAGGCTGGTGCGCGCTGACCTGCTGGCGCACGAGCACGAGGGGTCAGCCGCTGAACCCGCTCGCAGGGGCGACAGAAGCCGCGGTCTCTACCGCCGGGACCGACCGCGAGAGTACATCGCGGCGGCGAGGATGATCACGATGACGACAACGTAGACGATGATTTCCTTGGTTCCGAGCAGGTTCACGGCAAGCATGGGGTCCCTCCGGGTGCGGCGGCGCGTGCCGACAAGGGTCGCCACACGATCGAGCCGCAGCTTAGCGCACGACGTCTGGCCCAGAGATCAGATGCGCTCGCCGGTGGAGCGTCAACAGGACGCTATCGCGGGCCCGGTTCGGCCCTGCCGGCGAAGATCGTCGATCGGTAGTAGGCCAGCTCGGCGATCGATTCACGGATGTCGTCGAGCGCTCGATGCGTCTCCGTCTTGGCGGGGGCCTGGGCCAGCGCCTCGGGGTACCAGCGCCGGCAGAGTTCCTTGACGCTGGACACGTCGATCGATCGGTAGTGCAGAAACGCCTCGACCTCGGGAAGCTGTGACGCGAGGAAGCGGCGATCGGTCCCAATGGAGTTGCCACAGAGGGGGACGGTCCGCGCTCCACTGATGTGGGCGCGAAGGAAGTCGAGTGTCTGCGCGCCCGCGTCGGCCAGGGAGATCGCCGATGCCTGGATCGCCGGCAGGAGCCCGGACCGTGTGTGCATGGTCCGCACCACGTCGTCCATGCTCGTCAGTTGCTCGATGCCGGCGTGGACAACGAGGTCAGGCCCCTCCGCGATCAGCCCGAGATCGTCGTCGGTGAGCAGCGTGGCGATCTCGACGATCACGTGCCGGGCCGGGTCGAGGCCGGTCATCTCGAGGTCCATCCACGCGAGCACTGGAGGATCCTAGTCTCTGCTCCAGGGCCGCGCCGCCGAACTCCATGTGGGCGCGCGCCCAACCACTGGGATGTGTGGGGAGGAGGGGCATGTCGCCGGTCTGTTGCAATGACGCGATTGAATGGTATGATGCGTGCAACAGGTCGGTGACGGAAGGTTTGGACGCCTCCGAGGCGTCGGCAGGGGGGATCGATGGAAGGAGCCGCGGACCGCGCCGCCATTCGTGAAGTGCTGGGTACCGCGATGTGGGCGGAGCCGGAGACAACGGCCGACCGCCGTGACGCGGCGCCTGGCGCTACAGGGGGCGGGCAGCAGGACTCGGTCGCCACGCCGACCTCCTTCGAGCTGACCGGACGCGCTCGGGCCGACTCGGAGATGTGGATCGGCGAGATCCGCGAGTTCGTTCCGATGCGGATCGACGTCGACCTGGACCGGCTGCGGGCTGAGTTGATCGGCGTCGCCGTGCTCTGGCTCGGCGTGGATGATGCCGGGCCCGTCGTCAGCGCCATCACCGCCGCGCGCCCGGGAGTGGACGAGTTTGTGACGGCGATTGCCTCCATCGAGCGCATCACAGTGCCAGGCCAGGAGGCGTCGTTCATCCGCGCCATGGCGCGCGACATGCACTACCGAGCCGCGCAGACGCTCTGCGGGGCCTGAGGACAGGACGCACCTGTGCAAGGGCTGCAGCGCTTGGTTCGAGGTCCAGCCAGTGCCGGTCCCCGCTGGCGAGAGGTCGCCGTCAGAAACGCGAACACCACGCGGGTGCCGGTCGCCGACGGCGGGCTGCAGTATCGCGCCCCCAACCTTCTCTGGCGAGCGTTCCCGATCCTGACGGTGCTCTTCCTCGGCGTCGCCTTCAAGGCAGCTGACCCCGTCGTCTGGATCGTCATCCACTTCACGACGACCCACTAGCGTCACGAGCCCGGGCCAGCGCGCCTACGGCGCTCCCTGCGCTGCCGAGAACGCCTCGCCGATGAGTCCAGTCAGCGGCCCGGCGTCCACGGATTCGCCGTGAGCGAGGTTTATGGAGCGAGACTTCTTCGACTCCAGCCCACTGTTGAACAGGTGATCCGGGTCGGCCAATGCCGCGCCGTTGAAAAAGTTGTACTTGGTGTGCGCCGCAAAGGCCGACGCGGCGCACACGAGGCGCCCGTTGATCAGAAAGACCGGAACCCCCCACTTCCAGCCCTCCTCGACCGCGGGGGCGACGCTGTGCACGGCGGTGCGGAAGCGGGTCAGGTTCCTGCCCTGCCACTCGGGGAGCGCAGCGATGAAGGCGTCAATCTGAGCCGCGGACACGCGCGTGATTGTACGGTCCCCAGCCGCTGGCCTCGCGGCCGTCGGTACCGACTCATAGACTGAGAGACGCCCACGCAGCCCCGACGTTCCAGGTATCCATGGACATCACCGACGTCATCCTCAACGACCATGAGCAGCAGCGGCGCATGTTCGCGTACCTGGACGACATCGACCGATCCAACACCGATTCGCTCGACGCCGTCTGGACACGCCTGCGTATCGCTCTCGAGGTGCACGCCGAGGCTGAGGAGCGGCTGTTCTATCCACACCTTCTCAAGATCGGGACCGGCGCCGGCGGAGAGGACAGCGCTGCCGAAGAGGTCACCGACGTGATCAAGGACCACAACGAGATCCGCGACGCCATCAAGGAGGCGGCGAAGCACGCGGTCGGTAGCGAGAACTGGTGGAAGGCCGTCGCCAAGACAGAGGAGGCCAACAGCGATCACATGGCTGAGGAGGAGCGGGAGGACCTCCCCGACTTCCGCCATCACGCCGACTGGCAGCTTCGCCACCAGATCGCCGTTGCCTTTGCCACCTTCGAGGCGAAGCACGCCGGCGGCGTCCACGCCAAAGACCAGGATCCGGCACGCTACGTCGAGGACAACAGTTGACGGCGCTGTTAGTACAGCAGGATTCGGTTCGCGTTCACCGAATGCGCACCATACGCAGGACGTCCGTGGTCGGCTCGTCGTCGCCAGGCGAGCCGACGAGCACGACCACGATCTGGCCGCGGTGCACGAGTCCTCTGCCGACGGCATCCATCACCGCGAACCACACGATTTCGTCGGCGGTTGAGTATTGCTCGCTGGCGATGGCGTCGACGCCCCACGCGACGGAGAGGTGACGCGCGACCTGCAGTGAGGGCGTGTAGGCCAGAAGCGGGGCGGTGGGCCGGAAGCGAGCGATCGCCCGGGCTGTCGCGCCAGTGTTGGTGCAGCAGATGATCGCGGCCGCGTCGCTGTCCGCGGCGGCACGCCACGCCGCGGCCGTGATCGCGGCGGTGATGCGCACCGCGGCTGGAGCATCCACCATGGCCGCCGCCTGCTGGATGCCCAGCGTCGCGCCCCACCCCGCGTAGTCAAACTCCCGCTCGGCGCGCTCGGTGATCCGGCTCATGGTGGCCACAACTCCAACGGGGTCGTGACCGATTGCCGTTTCCCCAGAGAGCATGACCGCGCTGGTGCCGTCGAACACCGCGTTGGCAACGTCGCTGACCTCAGCGCGAGTGGGCGTGGGCGCGTGCACCATCGACTCGAGCATCTGCGTTGCGGTGATGACCGGGCGCCCGTATGACACCCCGGCCTTGATGATCCGCTTCTGCAGGTGGGGAACGTCCTCGAGCGGCAGGCGGACTCCGAGGTCGCCTCGGGCGACCATCACGGCGTCGGCCGTTTCGATGATCTCCTCGATGTCGTCGACGGCGGTCTTGGTCTCGATCTTGGCGACCAGCATCGGCCCATCCGGGCCGGTGGCCCGCCGGACCGCGCGGATGTCGTCCGCATGACGCACGAAGGAGACAGCGATCCCGTCAACGCCGGCCTCGCACATCGCCTCGAGAAGGAGCATGTCCTCGGCGGTCGGGGTGGCCGCGCTGAGCCGTCCGGGAGGAAGGTTCACACCGGGGCGCCCCTGGAGGCGTCCGCCGCTGCGCACGATCGACACCGCCTTGTCGTTGCCGACTTCGACCACGGCCAGCTGAACGCCGCCGTCTCCCAGGGCCACCAGGTCGCCGGCGCGCAGGTCGGCGAGGAGATCGGCGTGGTCGACAACGGTGCGCTCGGCCGAGCTGGTCTCGTCCGCGGCGCTGCGCGGCGCCAGGTCCACCGTTTCGCCCTCCAGGAGGAAGATCCCGCCCTCCGGGTACGCGCCGGCGCGGATCTTGGGGCCGGGCAGGTCCGCGATGATGCCGATCTCGCGGCGGGACGTGGCCGCGGCCGCGCGCACCCGGTGCAGCCGCGCCACGCTCGCCTCGACCGGGCCGTGCGCCAGCCCGAGGCGGGCCGCGTCCATCCCGGCCTCGATCAGCCCTCGGAGAGTCGCGGGGTCGTCCGATGCCGGCCCGATGGTCGCGACGATCTTGGTGCGCCGGCGACGCTCATCCCTGTGAGGCACGTAGCCGAGGGTAGCGTGTCACGGCATGACCGGAGCTCACCGATGACACGGCGGCGAGCCTCAGAGCGAGAGAAAGCGGTGCTGCGTCAGACTCAGCCACCACACAGACTCATGCTAGGAGGACGACGATGGCTCTTCAACTGGGCGACACCGCCCCAGACTTCGAGGCCGAGACGACGCAGGGCCGCATCAAGTTCCACGACTGGATCGGCGACTCGTGGGCGGTCCTGTTCTCGCACCCGAAGGACTTCACCCCGGTCTGCACCACCGAGCTCGGGTACATGGCCAAGATACAGCCCGACTTCGAGCGCCGCAACGTGAAGATCATCGGACTCTCTGTCGACCCCATCGGCAAGCATGAGCTGTGGGCCAACGACATCGAGGAGACCCAGGGCACACGCCCCGGCTACCCGATCATCAGCGATGCCGACTTCAACGTGTCCAAGCTCTACGGGATGCTCCCCGCCAGCACCTCTGGCGACCCCGCAGCGCGCACGCCCGCGGACAACCAGACGGTGCGCAACGTGTTCGTGATCGGTCCCGACAAGAAGGTGAAGCTGATCCTCATCTACCCGATGACGACCGGTCGCAACTTCGACGAGGTACTGCGGGTGATCGACTCCCTCCAGCTGACGGCGAAGCACCGCGTGTCGACGCCGGTGAACTGGAAGCTGGGGGAGGACGTGATCATCGCCGGGTCCGTCTCGGACGACGAGGCCAAGCAGATCTTCCCGGGCTATCGCTCTCCGAAGCCCTACCTGCGCATCACGGCACAGCCGAAGTAGCCGACCGGGCAGCTCCTCACGGACGTCGCGAGGAGCTGCCCGGTCGCCCGTTACGAGCTCTGAGAGCGGCCTCTTCCGCGAGCTCGGCAGCTCGCTCCGCCGCCACAGCATCCGCCTCCGCCATCTGGGCCTGGGCAGCCAGACGCTGCGCCTGTTGTCGCCTGCTGTCGGCGGTCGCCCGAGCCCGTTCGGCTGCTGCATTGTGTTCGGCAACGGCACGCTCGGCGGCGCGGCGTTCGACGATGTCTCTGGCCGGGCGAGGTCGAACCTGTTTGGCGCCACCAGGCTCGGTCGACGGCCCGCGTCGCAGTGGAGCGAGGATCGCCGCAAGCTCTGGCGCGTCGTCGTCGCCGCCGGACAGCGCGCCGAAGCCGGCGGGGTCAAGCTCTCGGTCGAGCGTGCCGCTCCAGAGGGCGAGGCGCTGGTCTGCGCTGCCGGTGGCCGCTGCCTGGAGGGTGGTCCTGATCTTCCGCAACGTGTCCTCGCTGGCGGCGTGGTCGCCGCCATCGCGAGCCTCGACGGCAGCGCGGAGGGCAGCCTCGACGAGGTCGCGAAGCCGCCCTGAGGCGAGAAGCAGGTCCTCAGCGCTGCCTGTGTCAGCGGCCACCGCCTGCTGAGCTCGCCGCGCGTCGGCGCCGGCAGCGAGAAGCTCAGCGATGAGCTCCGGGTCCTCGGCGGCGAGCTGGTCGATCGCCCAGACGCTCGACGGGGGCTTGCGAATCCTACCGGCGGCAGCGGCGGCATCGGGATCGGCGGGCCGGAGGGTGCGCACCAGGGCGGTTCGGCGCGCGATGAAGTCCTCGCGTGGTCCGCGATAGAGGCCCGTGACGTCCACGGTGCCCCAGTCTGAGGCCCACGCATGGACTCGTCTCAATGTCATGTATACTTGACATATGGCGTACCGATCCTCGACACCGCGCGCCGACAGCGCAGTGGCGGGCGTCTTGGACGCCCTCAACGCGCTCCCAACGGACGACCGGCTGCTGGCTCTCCGCTCGCTCGCCGTGCTGCTGGGGTCGCGAAGAGCGTCAACGGTGGTCACGGCGCGCGCTGAAGGGATGAGCTGGGGCGACATCGCCGACCGCCTGGGGATGTCGCGTCAGGCCGTCTGGGATCGCTATGCATCCGAGGATCTCAACCCACCGCCGCCCGCGCGCGGAAGCCCGGCACGTGTCCGCACCGCAACGCACACCTTCTCCAACTGCGCCGCTTACAAGGCGGTCACAACCCGTCAGTGATCAGGAGTTCTCAGATGCTCGGCCCCGTCAACGACGCCACGTTCCACACCGCTGTGCTCGCGTCCGACATTCCCGTGCTCGTCGAATTCGGAGCCTCGTGGTGCCCCCCCTGCCGCATGATCGCGCCGGTGCTCGAAGCCATCGCCATCGAACGCGCCGGCCGCCTCAGGGTGGTGACCGTGGATGTCGACGCCAACCCCCTCCTGCAGGTGCAATACGGCGTGATGTCCCTGCCGACACTGCTCCTGTTCGTCGGTCACAAGCCCGTCAGCCAGGTGGTCGGATTCACGTCGAAGCGTCAGTTGCTCCAGGTCGTGGACGAGGCGCTCGCCACCGCCGCGTAGAGGCGCCGCGCCGGCGTGCGCACGGTTGGCTGAGGCTACCGCCACCACCGGCTCGCGGCCGCTTCGACTGCGCTCCTCACCGGCTGCTCGAGGTCGGCCTCCATACGGGCCAGGTTCTGCACCCACTCGCCGGCGATCACGACAGCCATGGCGCTGCGCGTCGCCGCCTCGTCACTCCCCGCTCGGCGCATGCAGCCGACAGCGGCGTGACGAACCGCACCGACCGAAGGCCGTTCGGTCGGTGCGCCGCCGGGCGCCGTGCCGCCGAGTTGCCCGGCCAGCTGTCTCATGCCCGCCAGCAGGGTGCGCACCTCCGCTTCCACCATCGTCGCCCCGTCGACGCACCCGTCGGCCCGATAGCCGAGGTCAGCGGCGACGACGACGAGCAGGTCGCCGGCCAGCAACGCCTGACTCCCCGAAGCGACCAGCCGTGCCGCTGTCTGGGGCTGGAGATGCCTGGCACCACGTTCGTTCAGGAACACGTCGAATGCCTCGCCGGCGCGATCGCGCGCCCGGACCGCATCCGCACGCACCGGCGTGACCTCGGCAGCTGTGTCCCCGCCGAGGATCAGGCCGAAGGCGCGTTCGAGGTAGGTGCCGACCGCGCGGTAGTACGCAGCCGTCGCCCGGGCGAGGTCCCGGCGCGCTCCTCGCGGCCAGAGCAGGATGCCCACGACAACGCTGATCGCGGTGCCGACCGCGACGTCCTCGACGCGCACCAAGCCGACCTGCCAGCCGGCCGGCGAGATGAGGTTGAAGATGAGGATCACGGTCACGGTGAAGGCTGCCTGGCCCGCGATGAAACCGAACGCACTCGCCGCGTACGACGCCAGGAAGAGGGCGACGGGCAGAGCGATCCACATCAGAACGGGGCTCTTTCCCGCAACACTCGCAAAGAGGCCACCGGCGACGAACCCGATCACGCTGCCCGCGATCGCCTGGACGGTCGTACGTCCGGTCCCCAGCGCGTTCGAGCGCAGCACCGAGAGCGTGCCGAGCACCACCCAGAAGGCATGAGCGAGGCCCAACGTGCGTGCCAGGAACACCGACAACGCCAGGCCGACGGCCACCCGGAGGCTGCTGTGCAGTACCGTCGATGTCGGCTCGAGGTGGGTGCGCACGGTCCGCAGGGTGCGAACAACAACACCGCGGGCCCCCTCATGCCGCGGGATCGCAGCAGGCAGGGGAAAGGTCTCGTGGGGACGCCCACCCGCGGCGATCACGGCGTTGGCGCTCAACGCAATCGTCAGGTACGCGATGACGCGCAGGGTGTGGTCGACGTCGATTCCCTGGAGGACCTCCTCCGCTGCGCGACCGTCACGCAGCTGTTCGGCAGCCCAGTTGTCGAGCGCCGCGCGGTGTGCGCGCCGCGCGCTGTCGACAGCCCCAATGTCGGGTGGTGCACCTCCCGTGAGCACCGCCGCGCTGGCGCGCAGAGCGGCGGTGACGGCCGCGGCGAGATGGCGCCCCTCGTCGGTGCACGGACGAAAGGTCTGCCGCTGCTCGTAGAACGGCCGCTCCAAGAGGTCGACGATCTGCTCAATCTGAGTGATCAGCTCCACGAACGCGCGGTCGTGACTGGTCGGACCAGCGGGTCGCATCGACGTGTGGACGTATTCACCGCGGACGGCCGCGACCGCGCCGCGGGCAACCTCCGTGAGCGGCGCCGTTGCATCGTCTCTGGGATGGTGTCGCTCGCTGGCCACCAGGGCCGCAACCGCGATGCACGCTGCGGCGGCCTGCTTGCGCAGGGCCACGCGTTCGAACCACGGCCACAGGAACAGGCCGGCGAGGGTTGACACCGCACCGGCGAGGAGCCATCCACCGACGCGGGTGGGGATCGCCGACAGCGGCGCTGGGATGGAGACCGCCAACACGAACGCGAGGAGCAATGCGGTCTGAGCGGCGGCGACATACCCGCCGAAGACACCACCGAACGCCACCGTGAAACCCAGCACGAGCATGACGGCCGCGGCGACGCCGGCGTTCGGCGACACCGCCGTTCCCAGCGTGACCAGGATGGCGCCTCCAAGCGCTGTCCCGACATAGGCAGCCGCCCGAGCGGGGCGCAGCCCACCGAAGTCAGCCAGCACCAGGAGCGAGAAGCAGCCGAACACGGCGAAGGTGGCCAGTTGGAGGTCGCGGATCACGAGGAGGCTGATCGCGAACGTCGCGGGGATGACGATCGCTGCCCGGACCGCTCGGTGCAGAGCCACCAGGCGGGGGTTTGCAGGTGCCTCAGAAGCGGATGGCTTGACGGAGGGCGCAACCTCGGCCGCCGCTGCAACGGTCGCCTCGCCGTTCATCCTCCACTCCCCACGCTTCTCCGACGTGAGCGACGAAGTCTAGTTGGCCGGCGTCGCCGTGAAGGAGATGAGGAACGACAGAGACAGGCCCGCGACGGCGACCAGCAGGATGAGGGCGATCAGCAGCTTGGTCTTCAGGTCCATCCGCGACATCGTGAGGGATGAGCGCGGTCGCACGGCGGCCCACCTGGGTCTGGGCGTGCAGCCGCGCGGTCACGTCGTGTCCTGAAGTCCGGGCCGGTCAGGGACAGCGCTATCTGCCGACCAGGGCACGGGCGAAGAAGCGCAGGTTCGCCGGCCGCTCGGCGAGGCGCCGAACCAGGTACGGATACCAGGCCGGCCCGAAGGGAACGTACGCGCGCACCCGAAAGCCGGCTCGGGCGAGCTCGACCTGGAGGTCGCGGCGAATCCCGTACAGCATCTGAAACTCGAAATCCCGCTTGTCCCGACCCAGGCGACGGGCCTCACCCACGACATGGTCGATCAGCGCAGAGTCGTGGGTGGCAAACGCCGGATCGGCACCTCGGTCCAAGAGGAGCGTGGACAGCTCGCCATAACGACGACTGATCGCGCCCGTCTGTTGTATCGCGACCCCTGGCCCCTCCAGGTAGGCGCCCTTCACCAAGCGTGTGCGCACGCCGGCGTCGATCAGGGTCTCGAGGTCACTCGGGCTGCGATGCAGGCAGGCTTGGATCGCCAGGCGCGGCAGGGGATCCAGCCCAGCGCTCAGGAACGTCTCGATGGTTGCGGCGACGTGGCTGGACTGCTCCATGTCGACCTCGAGTCCGAGCCCGACCGCGGCTGCCTGAACGGCGACCTGTCGCAGTCGCGCGGCGCAACCGGCCGCGTCGAACAGCAGACCGAGTTGAGACGGCTTGAGAGTGATGCTCGTCCGCACCTGCCCCGCGGCGACAGCGATCGCGTTCACGTACTCGGCTGCGGCTGCATCGGCGTCCGCGGAGGTGGTGACGCCCTCCCCGAGCAGGTTGAGCACGCCGTCGACGCCCTGGGCATTGAGCCGGCGGATCGCCTCCGTCGCATCCTCGGCGCGGTCGCCGGCCACGAACCGGCGGGCCACACGCCGTGTGAGGGGCACCCTCGATATCACCAGTTGTGCGTTCTTTCGGTTCCCCAGCCAGAGCAGGGCCCCGCGCGACACTGCGTGCAGGCGGTCGCTCACGATCTTGGCGCCGCAGCATCCGCGAGCGGTAGGAGGAAGACAAAGGTGGTACCCACCCCCAGCTCGGAGATCTCCAACCGGAGGTCTCCGCCTGCGGTGCGCGCAAATTGCCTGCTGAGAAACAGACCAAGTCCAGTTCCGGCAGCGCGGTTCCATGGTGGTCGACCGACACGAAAGAACTGATCAAAGATCCGCGGCTGGACGTCCTCGGGGATTCCCAATCCATGGTCTTCCACGGAGATGGCCGCGTCCGCCTCCGCGGTGATGGTGATGTGGATCCAGGGCTTCTCCACCTGATAGGCCATCGCGTTGTTGATGAGGTTGTCGAGCACTCGACCGATGTATCCGCGACCGGCTTCGACCTCAATCGGACCCAGTGGAGGCTCGTACACCAGCGTCCCTTCGAGGAGCGCCCGTCGGGCCTCGGCTCTTTTCACGGCTTCGGCCACCTCCTCGCGGAGGTCAAAGACGCTGCTCGGCAGCACGGGCGGCGCGGCCTGCAGACGAGCTGCATCGAGGATGTTGGTGACCAGTGACCCCAACTCTGCGGCCTTTCCCGCAATGAGATCGACCGGACTCGAAACCGCATCGGGCAGCTCCCCGAACGCTCCACTTCGTATCAGGTCGAGATAGCCCTGGACAACGGTGATCGGGGTGCGGAGCTCATGTGCAGCCATGTTGAGAAATTCGCTCTTCGCCTGACCGGCCTGGTGAATCTGCTCGAACTGGCGCGCGTTGCGGAGCGCCAGCGCCGCGATGCTCCCGATCAGTTCCATCACTTCGAGGTCCTGGTCGGTGAATGGCGTGTCATCGAGACGACTGAGAACAAGAAGCCCCACCGTCTTGTCTGCGATCACCAGCGGCAGGATGAGGGTGTGCTTCGTCTTCGCCAAAGCTGTCCGAAACTCTGGGGCGGCGTTGTCCACGTTCAACCCACCGCCAAGGACGGGGCGGCGCTCGCGAACTGCCTCGCCCACCTCGGGCTGAAGGGTGAAGAACTCATTGCCGTACCTGCGCCCAACCCACGTGTGTTGCCCACCACCGCCGAGAGTGGCTTCAATGGTGATGACGTCGTCTTCGATGGTTGACAGCGTGGCGCGGTCGGCGTGCACGACTGAGAGGGTCGTCATCAGGAGACGCTGCACGATGTCGCTGGGCACCAGCGACGCTTGAAGATCGAGACTGACGCGGTGCGCAAAGGCGAGGCGGTCGCCAATCACGACCGAGGCCCGTCGTGCTTCGAGGCCCACGACCTGGAGCGACGCGTACGACGCGAAGGCGTCGATGACGGCGCACTCATCCGTGGTGAATCGCGTGCTGGCTCGCCAGAATCCCAGGACACCGAGCACCATCCTTCCGTCGGGAAGCGGATGCGAACCCAGGATCGGGACAAGACGGCCGACCCGGATCTGCTCGCCAAAGACGTGGGGCGTCGAGCTCTCCGACGGGGCATCCTCTGTGTCCACGGTCTGCTGTGTCAGCAGGGCGCGCCCGTTCAGGGTCCCGGCAACCGGCCATTCGCCTCCGACCGTGCTCTTCGCCCAGGCGCCGGAGCCTGCGATCACGGTGAAGTTGTCGGGATGGTGTTCGGACACCACAGACAGGACGCATTCAACGTCGCTCATCAGTTGTCGCGCTTCGTCGACGATCAGGTCGGCGATCCCCTCAAGGCTGGCATCCCGGATCGCTCGTGTCCTCTCGGCAAGGCTGAGCAGCGACCGGCACAGCGCCGAATACAGGGCATCGCAGGAGGCGGGCACGGACTGAATTATCCTCGGGAGCAACCCTCATGAGAATCCTGCTCGTGGAAGACCAACCGGATATCGCCAGCATGTATTCGCTCGGCCTGCAAGCAGCCGGCCACGAGGTCGTGGTTGCGGTCAATGGCCGCGAAGGGCTTGGACAGGCCGCCGAGATGCGACCCGGCATCATCGTGCTCGACGTCGGCCTCCCGGACATGAGCGGGCTGGACGTGCTCGAGGTCCTCAGGCGCTGTGCCGCGGACCTGGGTCAGCGCCTCCCGATCGCCCTCCTGACCAATTATTCGGACCACGATTTCCGCAGACGAGCCGAACAACTTGGTGCCCTCAACTACCTGGTCAAGACAGAGGTGCGGCCCACCAGGCTTGCGGAGATCGTCGAGGCCTGGATTGCGGAGGGCATCACCTGGCCGGCCAACTACGGTTGGGACGACCTGAACTCAGCGTCAGCAGGGGCGATTCCGCCACCGGGCTGAAGCGGGTCGGCGCGGCGCGGTGGTGGGGCGGCAGCGGCGTTTGAGCGTGCTGGTGCGCTCGCAGCGTCCGTGGTATCGTTCCGGTTCGCTGCTGCCCGGTGACCACTGGGCGTGCATCCATCCGTCGGGTGTCGTCAGGGACTTTCCATGCAAGGCATGACCGCACCTCGCGACGGATTCGAGCCCCTCGCCTCACCTCCGGGCCAGGCGCCGGCGGTCGCCACGCCGCCAATCGCGGCGAGCACGCGCGCCGGCGCTCGGAGCCGCAACCGCGCGCTGCCGGTGCTGGGCGTCCTGTTCTTCCGCGGGCTCCTGGTCATTCCCTTCGTGTTGATGGCGCCCGAGATCGTCTCGCTCATCCTCGGGCGCCCCCACGCGGTGGCAAACGTGTCGGCATCGACTGCAGACGTGCTCGGCACGTCGTCTTTCCTGCTCTTCGTGATGATGCTGTGTGTGACACCGGTCCACACCATGACCGGCTGGCGCTGGCACGTCATCCTGCGGCGGGACTACGGCGTCGCCATGTTCTTCACCGCCGGCACCGACCTCACCCTGGCCGCGCTCACCACGGGCGACACCTTCCTCGGAGGTCCCCTCGGCCGCATCGCCGGCCACACCTTCCTGGTCTTCGGGACCGTGTCAGTGTTCCTGCTGATCCCCCTGACGCTGACGGCGAATCGGCGCGCGATGCGATGGCTCGGCGGACACTGGAAATCGGTTCAGCGCCTCACGTACGTCCTCTGGGTGACGATCCTGATTCATCTCGCGTTCCTGTTCGGTCTCAGTTCGATCTTCCTCGACGCACTCGCCGTCAGCGCGCCCCTGGCGCTGATGCGCGTGCCCGCCGTGCGGCGCTGGTGGCGCTCGGCGCGCAACGCCCGCGCTCGCCGCCTGTGGCGGGCCGGGGCGGCGCTGGTGCTCATCGGGCTGTTCTCGGTGGGCTACTCCCAGCTGGTCAGCGAGCTCGCCCTCAAGGGATCCGCCGCGTTCGTGCAACGGCCACCGAGCAACTGACCGGTGCCGTACGACCCGACCGCCTACCCACAGACCAAGCGGCGACGGCTCAGGGCCAGACGCCTGATGATGCTCCTGGCGCTGGTGTGCTGCCTCGTGGCGTTCGGGCTCGGCGCGTACCAGCTGCACGCGCAGGGGCTGAACCAGTTTCTCTACCGCGCCCCGGGCGTGGGTGCCAGCAAGTAGGTATCGACACCCTATTCACGCCGCCCGTCCGGTCATGTCACCATCGGTCCCATGGCCGATGTCACTGTGCTCGGCGCCCCGTGGTGTCCAGACTGCCGGCGCACCAAGCGATTCCTCGCCGAGCAACGCGTCAGCTATGACTGGGTCGACATCGACAAGGACCCGGCAGGGCTGCGGCGGGTCGAGGAGATCCAGAAGGGCGGACGGACCATCCCGACGGTGGTCTTCGCGGATGGCTCGGTTCTCGTCGATCCCGAAAACGAGGAACTGGCGCGCAAGCTCGGCCTCGCCCTCGAGCCGCAGCGGCGGATGTACGACCTCGCCATCGTGGGCGGGGGGCCGGCCGGGCTCGGCGCCGCCATCTACGCCGCGCGTGAGGGGATCGAGGCCATCGTTGTCGACCGCGGTGGTCTCGGCGGCCAGGCGGGCGTCACGGAGCGGATCGACAACTACCCGGGCTTCCCTGAGGGCATCGGCGGCGCCGAACTGGCCGACCGCTTCATCGCCCAGGCGAGGAAATACGGAGTCGAGCTGCTCAGCGGCGTCGCCGTTGACAGCATCGTCCGCGAGGGCGACGACCTGTGCCTCCACCTCGGCGGCGCCGGCGAGGTGACCGGGCACGCCGCGCTGCTCGTGCCCGGGTCGACGTACCGCCGCCTCGGGGTCCCCGGCGAGGACGAACTCATCGGCGCTGGCGTGCACTTCTGCGCGACCTGCGACGGGCCGTTCTACCGCGGCGCCGAGGAGCTGCTCGTCATCGGCGGCGGCAACTCGGCGCTCGAGGAGGGGCTCTTCCTCACTCAGTTCGCCAAGCGGGTTCGAATCCTCCAGCGCGGCCACGAGCTGACCGGGTCACGGCTTCTCCAGGATCGGGTGCGGACCGACGAGCGGGTGACTGTCGACGTCGACAGCGAGGTCGTCGAGTTGCGCGGCGACGGCCACCTCGAGAGCGTTGTGGTGCGCACGAGCGGCGCGGAGCGCGAGCTGCGTCCCGCGGCAGCATTCGTCTTCATCGGCCTGACGCCGAACACCGAGTTCGTGCATGGCCTCGTCGATCTTGACGAGCGCGGCTTCATCCTCACCGACGAGGCATTCCGGACGTCGGTGCCGGGGATCTACGGCGCCGGTGATGCGCGGCGCGGCGCGACCAAGCAGCTCGCCTCGGCCGTCGGCGACGGCGTGGCGGCGCTCATCTCTCTGCGCTCGTACCTGCAGGCACACGGCGACATCTGCACGGTGGATGTGGAACCCTGACCGTGCGACCTGGCGAGGCGTTGCGCGCTAGTCGACCTCGATGTTGTCGCGCAGCCGGTCCGCTTTGTCCCGGACCTTCTCGCCGGCATCCTTGGCCTCGCCGGCCGTTCCCGGGTGCCTGACCTCGGCGTCGATGTCCTGGTCCCCGCTCTTCTCATCAACCGCTTCCTCAAACGCGTCCGCGACCGTCGCATTGAGGTCCTGGTCGCCGCCAGGGTCACCGACCCCCTCCCCGGACTTGTCCGCAACCGTCTCATCGTCGGCAGACATGTGCTTGACCTCCGTGCGGTGAACGTCGAGTGCCAGCGTAGGCGGTCTGTACCAGCGGCGTCCGAGGCAGGCGGGTTCTGGCGAGCGCACCGCTCTCAGTGATCTGCTCGCTCAACCGGCGTGGTGTGCTTGGCGTCGTCAGTGGCATCGCCCGTCTCTTGCCGACGGCGTCGGCTGCGGAGTTGGCTCAGAAGTGGCCGAGCAGCCAGCGGTGGACGTCGGATACGCGATCGATCAGCAACACCTGCGCGACGCAGAGGCCGGCTGCTTTGTCCTCACCGATGTGCATGCGTCGCGACCGCCGGCGCGTCGGCGCCTGCTGCATCGGCCCGCTGGAGCCATGGAGCAGCCCCCAGCGCGTCGAACGTTGTCCGCGCTTGCGTCAGCTGCTCCGTCGCTTCCACCACGCGACCGTGAGTTGCCAGCCACTCGCCGAGTTCCAGGCGCGTCACCGCGAGCCAGAACGGGCGGGCGAGCGAGGTGAACGCGTCGATGGCGCGCGTGTAACTGCCGATAATCGTGGCGTCGTCACCGACTCCTTCGGCGAGTCGCGCCTGCCAGCGCAGGATGTGCGCGTCCACCCCCGGCTGGCGGCCGGGGCGGTGGTGTTGTCGCACGAGATCGATCAACTCGGCCACTTTGTCCGCGCGCCCCAGGGCAAAAGCAGCGTCGACCGCCTGGATCAGCGCCCTCCGTGCGGGGATGGGAAACGAGCGCTCAAGGCAGGAGCGCAGCGCGGTTTCAGCCGACGCCAGGGCTTCCGCCGGACGTCCCTCCGCGTTGGCCAGCACGGCGCATGCCGCCAGGAAGTCGCCGCGCATCTCGGTGTGGGACCCCTCCAGCAAGGGGCTGATCTCGGCGATGAGGCTGCGCGCCCGGTCGATCTCGCCGCGCCAGACGTACAGCCACGTCATGTTCCCCGACCCACTGGGAGCTGCGATGTACCCCCGGATGTCTCCCGCATCGACCTCCAGGTAGTGGGCGTAGAGGGCAGCGCATTCGTCCCACCGACCCAACTCCAACAGGGCCGGGATACGGATCAGAGTCACCTCGACAACCCGCCGCCGATCGCCGAGGCGGCGCGCGAGCGTTTCACCCTCCTCGCACATGCGCAGTGCCTCATCGAGGCGCTCCTTCTCCTCCAGCGTCGCGCCGACGTTCCCGTAGGTGGCGCTCGCCACCAGCGGCAGGTTGTGATCGAGGGCCGACTGCAGAGCAGCGCGTTCGAGCACCTCTGCTTCGTCGAGACGCCCGCGCGCCGCCAGGATGCAGGCCTTGGTGTCCAGCGCGATCGAGAAGACCTCCGCGAGGCCCTCCGACTCGGCGAACTGGAGCGCCTGTTCGGTCCTCTCCATCCCGCGTTCGAACTCGCCGTGGAAGTAGAGCGACCGGCCCAGCCGAGCCAGCGCGCCTGCCCGGTCGCCGGCAAGCCCCGGGCTGTCAATCGGAACGGCGGACAGCATGCCGAGCGCGCGCTCCAGAGCCTCGATCGCGTCGGCGACCCTTCCTTCGCCGACCAGTGTCGACGCGAACTTCGCCAGGGCCACCGCCGCGGCGTGGAGGTTGCCCTGGGCTTCGAAGAGCTGCTCGGCCTGCCCGAAATGAGTCCGCGCACCCTCCACGTGGCCCTGCATCCAGGCCATGTCTCCCGCGCGCGAATGGAGTTCGCCTGCCGACGCGTCGTCCGCCAGCACCAATGCCTGCTCGTAGTAGCGCTGCGCCGACTCCGCCGCCGCCAGCGAGGCCGCGTGCTCACCGGCACGCACCAGGGCGACCCGGGCGCGCTCTCGAATGTCAGCCGCGTCGTCTGCATCAGGGTCGGCCGCATGCGCCTCCACCAGGTGCGACGCGACCACCTCGGCCACCTCGTCCTCTTCGGACCACGCGCTCTCCAGGTACGCGGCCGCGGCGAGATGTCGCAGCTTGCGCTCGCGCCGCGCGAGGGTTCCGTACGCGACACTCCGCACCAGGTCCTGGACAAAGAGGTATTGCCCGCGCTCGGGGGAACGCGGATCGGACTGGATCGCCAGCAGATCCTTGTTGACCAGCCCTGACAGTGCGGCTTCAACCTCGGCGGCCGGTTCGGTGGTGATCGCGCTGAGCGCGTGTGCGCTGAACGACTTGCCGAGAACGGCGGCGTCCTGGAGAAGCTGCCGTTCGGTTGTGCCAAGGCTGTCCAGCCGCGCCGCGATCAGCGCGTGGAGACTTTCCGGAACCTCGAGCGATTCCAGCGATCCGGTGGTCCGATACGCTCCACCCTCCTGCACCAGGAGGCCGCGGTCGAGCAGCATGCGCACCGTCTCCACGGCGTACAGCGGGATCCCGGCCGCGCGCTCGCGGATGCGGGCGCTGAGGTCGGCGGGCAGCCCCGGCACCATCCCTTCGAGCAACCGCCGCATCGACTCCGATGACAACGGCTCGAGGTACAAGGATGTCAGGCCACGCTTGCCCGCCCCCCAGCCGGCGCGCCGATCGGAGATCTCCGGGCGAGCCAGCGTGACGATCAGGATGGGCGAGTTACGCGACCACTCGAGCAGGTACTCGATGAAGTCGAGAAGGCCGCCGTCGGCCCATTGCAGATCCTCGAACACCAGCACCGTCAGACCCGTCACTGCCATCTTCTCGAAGAAGAACCGCCACGCTGCGTAGAGGTCGCGCGGGTCAGTCGCAGTGCCCTCTTCCAGGCCGGTCAGGTGGGCCAGCCTGGGCTCCACCCAGCGGCGCTCCTCCGGATCGAGGATGAATTCCTCGACTGTGCTGCGCAGCTTCTGCCGCGCCACCTCGATCGATTCGTTCTCGACGATGCGCGCGCGCATCCGCACCATCTCCGCGAGCGCCCAGTAGGCGACGCCTTCGCCGTACGCCAGGCAGCGACCTCGATGCCACCAGACCTCCTCGGTGAGCCCATCGACGTACTTCTCGAACTCCCACGCCAGCCGGGACTTGCCGACTCCTCCGACACCGACGATGGAGAGCAGGCGAGCCTTGGTCTCCTCGCCGGTGGCGTGGAGGAACTCTTTCAGCAACCTCAGCTCGCGCTCGCGACCGACGAAGGGCGGTTCCAGGCCGGTCGGTCGCATCGACCCACCGCGGTTGGCGACGACGCGCAGGGCACGCCAGAGGTGGACTGGCTCCGGCTTGCCCTTGAGCTCGTGCGACCCGGCGTCCTCATACACGATGGCGGCCTCGGAGGACTGACGGGTCGCGTCACCGACGAAGACGCTGCCCGGTTCGGCGACCGATTGCACGCGGGACGCCGTGTTGACGAGGTCGCCGGCGACCATCCCCTCTCCGATCACACCGACCTTGATCGCGGCCTCGCCGGTGAGCACGCCGGCGCGAGCGCGCAGGTCCGGAGCCGCCACCGCCTCGCCGAATGCCGCCACGGCGTCCACCAGCTCCAGAGCGGCACGAACAGCACGCTCCGCGTCGCTTTCGTGGACGACCGGCACCCCCCACACGGCCATCACGGCATCCCCGATGAACTTCTCCACCGTGCCGCCATAGCGGGCGATGATGGTCCGAGCCGTCGCGAAGTAGCGGCTCAGGAGCTCCCGGACGTCCTCGGCATCACGCTGTTCGGACAGTTGCGTGAAGCCGACCAGGTCTGCAAAGAGCACAGTGACGTGGCGTCGCTCCCCAGGGTCAGTTGCCGCCAGGGAGGCGGTCGCGAGGCTCGGCACCGCGGTGAGCTGCGGACGCGCGACCTGGGCTGCGACCGCCTCGAGCGGGGAGCCGCACTCGCCGCAGAAGCGCTCCCCCTCGTCGTAGGGGGCAGCACACGATGCGCAGAGGCGCTGGAGCGATGCACCGCACTGGCTGCAGAAACGCCGCCCGGGTTTGTTCTCGGCACCGCAGCCGGCGCATCTCATTCGCAAAAGGGTACTCGCCGCCGGATGGTGTCAGGCGTTGGTGGCTCCGGGCCGCCATTCCCGTCACCGCGACGGTGCCGGCCGGTTGACGCTCGCCAAACCGACGATCAACGTCAGATGCGCTGCCTCGGGGTTCCGGCGTTCACCGTGACGACGTGACGCTCCGTGAAGTTTTCCACGGACCAGCGGCCGAACCTCCCCCAGCCGCTGTCCTTGACACCGCCGATCGGCAGTACAGGCTCAGCGTACATGGTGGGTGCGTTGACATTGACGACCCCGGCCTCCACTCGCTTGGCGAGTTCCAGACCACGGCCGGTGTCACCGCACATGATCGACGCGGTGAGGCCGTACGAGGTGCCGTTGGCCACGGACAGCGCCGCGGCCGCGTCATCGACTCGCTCGACGGTGACCACCGGGGCGAACGTTTCCTGGCAATCGAGCGGCGATCCCGCCTGCACGCCAACCAGGATCGTGGCCTCGAGACAGGGTCCGTGGAACTGACCTCCCGTCACCACGGTCGCGCCCTGCGCCTGCGCCTCCGTCAGCCTGGCGCGCGCCTTGTCCACCGCCGCCGTGTTGATGAGCGGTCCGAGCGCCGTTGCCGGGTCACGCGGATCGCCCACCGTCAGAGTCCGCGCCTTGGCGGCGAAGCGGGCCAGGAAATCGTCGTAGATGGGCGCCTCGACGATGATCTTGCGGGCGTTCATGCAGATCTGCCCCTGGTGGAAGAACGCGGCGAATGCCGCCGTCTCGACGGCGCTCTCCATGTCGGCATCCCTGAGCACGATCATCGGGTTGAAGCCGCCCAACTCGAGCACGATCTTCTTGAGGTGGTGGGCGGAGCGCTCGGCGAGGTGGCGTCCCACAGCCGTTGAGCCGGTGAAGCTGATGGCCCGCACCTCGGGTCGCTCGAAGAACTCGTCGGCGATGACCGGAGCTCCGCCTGCCGGATGGGTGATGACACTGCACGCACCCGCGGGGAAGCCCGCTTCCTCCAGGATCTCCGCGATCACCAGCCCGGCGGCCACGGGGGCCTCCTCGGATGGTTTGAGGACGACGGTGTTGCCACACGCGAGGGGCGGCGCAACCGTTCGCCACGCCAGGTTGAAGGCACCGTTCCACGGCGTGAAGCCGGCCACGACGCCCAGCGGTTGCCGGAACGCGTAGCACGTCGTATCTGGCGCTTCCACGGCGATGATCTCGCCGCCGAGGTCGTACGGCCAATGCGCCGCCTGGCGCAGGAACCCCGCGCTCCACTGCACCTGGAAGGCCCCGAACTTGGTCACCGCGCCAGTCTCCGCGGCGAGCAGCGCGATCAACTCGGGGGCGCGCCGTTCGACGATGTCGGCTGCTCTCAGGAACAGCCTCTGGCGCTCGCGAGGCCCCGTCGAGGACCAGGCGGGATACGCCGCGGCCGCCGCGTCGACTGCGCTCCTCGCATCTGTCCGCGTCGACGCAGGGACGCGTGCAAAGACCTGTCCGGTGAAGGGATCGAGATCATCGAACCAGCCGTCGCCGGCCGCGCCGGTCCACTCCCCGGCGACGAACTGTTGGCGGCGCGGGACGTCGACGATGCCCGTCATTGCCGAACCGTAGCACAGCGGTGCCCTACGCACTACGGACGTAGTGACTGCAGGAGCGCGCCGGATGAGAGGCAGGTACCAAGACAGGTATCGCACCGCGTACTTCTCCCGATGCGGTCCCGTCCCCATGCCGCTAGCGTGATCCGCAGCGACGCCCCAGGGTGTCGCCGAGCAAGGAGAGGCGATGAAGAGCAGAGGGCACCGACTGATCCTCGGGTGCATGCCGGCCGCGCTCGGGCGAACCCGCTCGGCTCCCGCAGGAACCGGCAGCGCCGGCCGTAGTACTCTCGCTGCCGGTCAGTGTGCGCCGCTCGCCCATCGGGATCGAGGGCGCCACGGAGGCGGAGCCGATCACGTGCGAGCGTCGTCAAGCAAACATCGCTGGCGAACCGCGGCCACCCTGGGGGTGGTTGGTGGCGTCCTGCTGACGTCCTGCGGAAGCCCGCCCGCCGGCGCAACAGGAGGCGCCTCGCCGCAGGCTCGAGGCTACAAGTACGACGAACTGGCGGCGGGACGAGTCGACGCGCTACCCACCGGACCGCAGTTCGTTCGCATCAACCTCTTCACGCAGGCGCCGGGGTCCTCGTTCCCGTCGAAGACACACCAGCCCGGCATTCTGTACATGCTGGAGGGTGTGCAGCGGTACCAGCCGGTGATCGGAACGGCCGTTGACCTCAACGCTGGTGAAGCACATTTCCAGCGCACGGAAGCACACTCGCACATCAACAACGGCACAACCGCCAATCGCTGGTACCAGCTCGCCCTCTGGCCGAGCGCGGCTCGTTCGCAGCCTCTCTCCGTCCCGACGATGGTGGTGTACGAGACCGAGGACATCGCGGCGAGCGAACTGGCTGCACCAGACATCGAGACGCTCAGGCTGGTGACGATACAGGCGAACGGTCACACAGCTCTGCACAGCCACGGAGGTCTGGAGGCCGTCTTCGTGCTTGACGGCACCTTGAGGGTGACGGTCGCAGGCCAGGCGCCGGTGACGGTCGGAGCCTTGCAAGGAGCCTTCGAGCCGCGCACCACGATGGTTCAGGAGACGAACGCCGGCGGCGGTGCGGTCAGGTACCTCGCATTCTTCGTGACCCCTGTGGGACAACCCTTCGAGACCGAGGCAGGCTCCTAGCGGAGCACTCGCCGAATGCGGTTGCTGTCGGTGTCGGCGATGTAGATGGCGCCGTCCGGGCCCACGGCGACGCCGAGGGGACGACCAAGTCGCGCAGCGGTGGCGGCACCCTGATCGCCAGAGTAGCCGGCCTCACCGTCCCCGACCACCGTGCTGATGATGCCGTGGACGTCGACCTTGCGGATACGGTTGTTGAGCGCGTCGGCAATGAACAGGTCGAGCGCCGCGTCAACGGCGATCGCCTCGCCGGCGCTGGTGGCGGGACCGGTCGCCAGGTGGATGGCCGCCTCGGTCGCTGGTTGGCCGTCCCCGGCGAACCCACTGACACCGTCGCCGGCGACGGTGGTGATGAGGCCGTCAACATCGACCCTGCGGATGCGATCGTTGAGGGTGTCGGCGATGAACAGACTGTCTTCGGCGTCGACGACGATACCCTGGGGGCTGTCCAGCGCCGCCGAGGTGGCCGGCCCACCGTCACCCAGGTAGCCGGCATCCCCGGTGCCCGCAACGGTGGTGATCACACCCGCGGTATTGATCTCCCGGATCCTGTTGTTTCCACTGTCAGCGATCAGGATGCGGCCTCCGATTCCGACCGCGACGCCGGCCGGCGAGTTGAGACTGGCATCCACGGCCTGTCCGTCGTCACCCGAGAAACCGGGCTGGCCTGATCCCGCCACCGTCGTGATGATCCCCTGCGGGTCCACCCGGCGAATCCGGCTGTTCAAGGTGTCGGCGATGAAGATGCTGCCGTCACTCTGCACGGCCAGCGCCCGGGGTGAATGGAGACGAGCCGAGGTCGCCACGCCACCGTCTCCGGCGTAGCCGGCGTCGGCGGCGCCGGCGATGGTGACGATGGTCCCCTGTCCCGTCACCCGCCGCACGCGGTTGCCATCGATGAAGAGAAGAGCGCCAGATGGGTCGATCGCCACAGCAACCGGGTGGTCGAGGCTGCTCGACAGCGCCGACGCGCCGTCGGCCGAGCTCGCCGGCGCACCTGTGCCCGCGATCGTCTCAATGGCCGGCCCGGTGGATGGCGTGAGGTGGGCGCGCAGCAGCGCGGTCGTGCCCGCGGCTACCGCGAAGGCGACGCAGGCGAGCCCGGCGAGCCACGCCCGGGGGTGGGCATCAGGCCGCCAGGCCGCGCGGCCAGGCGTCGGCGCCGCCGCGCCCTCCATGGGTCGCGGGGCCACCCCACCGATGTCTGCCTCAGACGTGGCGGGCTGACGCCGCCCCATCGCCCCCGCGCGATCGCCACCGGCGGTGGACTCGGCACGGTCCTGCTCCACCACCCAGGCCGCGACCTGCGTGCGCGAGCGGAAGCCGAGCTTGTTTCGGATCGATTCGACGTGGCCCTCCGCCGTGCGCTCGGCGATGAACAGGCGCTCGGCGATCTCTCGGTTGGTGAGCCCTTGGGCCACCAGGGAGGCAATCTCCCGTTCACGACGGGTGAGGTTCACCACGAGCGCAGCACCCCTCGAATGCCGACTCCGAGACCGCGCTTGCGACTCCCTGTCGACCCGGGGAGGATACCAGCGCCGCCGCCGGTTGGCGGCGCAGCGGCGTCGCGGCGGGCAGGGCGCGGGCCAGTTGCCGGCGCAACCCACTCGACGGCGCCCGTCTGGCGAAAAGAGAGGTACTGAAACAGGTACCCCCCCGCGTATTTCTCCCGATGTGTGGGGCCGACGGGCCGAGCAAGGTGACGGGGCCGGCCGTCAAGGGGCCCGGATGACAGCGATCAGGAGGAAGACACATGGGTAAGCGGGCAATCGCACTCAGCGGCTTGGTGGTCGCACTCGCAGCGACATCGGGTGTTGCAGTGACGCTGAACTCCCACGGCGCATCAGCACGAGTCACCGCAGGGACATCGGTTCCGACACCAGTACCCCC
>Ga0209890_10000126_pt1 | contig 34658 bp, 25 predicted proteins | sample OrgsoiDNA2013049_FD_185799 | JGI IMG/M metagenome (GOLD analysis project Ga0209890, IMG submission 185799) | Permafrost soil microbial communities from the Arctic, to analyse light accelerated degradation of dissolved organic matter (DOM) -... | ecosystem: Environmental > Terrestrial > Soil >... | reverse complement strand
CCAGTGTCATCAGGGCGTTGCCGGTCTTCTTCAGCCGCAGCCCACGCTCGACGACGTCGCGGTGGTCGGCAGCCATCTCGATCGCTCCGGGGTAGCCGAGGAAGTCCGGTGCGTGCAGCAGGAAGATGTGCAGTGAGTGGCTCTCGATCCACTCACCGCAGTAGAGCAACCGGCGCAGCAGCCGCAGCTCTTCCGGAACCGTGACACCACAGGCGTCCTCGATCGCCAGGCACGAGCTCATCTGGTAGGCGACCGGGCAGATCCCGCAGATGCGGGCCGTGATGTCCGGCGGTTCGGTCCAGGCCCGACCACGCAGGAACGCCTCGAAGAAGCGCGGGGGCTCGAAGATGCGCAGCTCGACGTCGGCGACGAGCCCGTCGCGTATGACGACGTGCATGGCCCCCTCGCCCTCCACCCGGGCCAGTGTGTCCACGTGCAGGACGTGATCGCCCTGGGTGAGCTTGTGCGTCATGGAGCCACCTGCTCGTGTCGCTGGCTCTCGCGCCTGAACGGCTCGGCGCTGGCGTTGAAGGTGCGGAAGATGCGAAGCACCTGGGCCTCGTCCATTCCGAGCCCGCGCAGCCGCTCCGCCAAGGAGCCGGTGTTCACAGTGTCCTGCGGGCCGAAGCAGCCGTAGCAGCCGCGTAAGTAGGCCGGGCAGAGGGCGCCGCAGCCGGCCTGGGTGACAGGGCCGAGGCACGGCGTCCCGTGAGCGACCGCGACACAGACCGCGCCGCGACGTTTGCATTCCACGCACACGCTGTAGGAGGGGATATGTGGACGGCGGTCCTGGACGAATGCGGCCAGAACCTCCAGTAGCTGCCTGGAGTCCACCGGGCAGCCGTGCAGCTCGAAGTCGACGCTCACGTGCCCGGAGATGGGCGTGGAACGTTCGAGGGTCTTGACGTACTCGGGGTGGGCGTAGACCACGGAGCGGTACTCAGCAACGTCCGCGAAGTTGCGCAGAGCCTGAATGCCGCCGCTCGTAGCGCAGGCACCTATCGTAATCAGGCGGCGGGAGACCCGGCGGACCTCGAGGATGCGCTCCGCGTCAGAGGCCGTGGTCACCGAACCCTCAACGAGCGAGACGTCGTAGGGGCCCTGGACAACGGCGCGAGTGGCCTCCGGGAAGTAGGCGATCTCGACCGCTCCGGCCAACGGGATGAGTTCGTCCTCGCAGTTGAGCAGGGTGAGCTGGCAGCCGTCGCAGGAGGCGAACTTCCAGACTGCCAACGTGGGGCGGCGATGTTCCGGCATGTCACAACTCCCTTACTCCGAGCAGGCCGGCAACTCGATCGTAGGCCAGGACAGGGCCGTCGAGGCAGACGAACAGCTCGCGATACTGGCAGTGCCCGCAAAGGCCGACCCCGCAGCGCATGTTGCGCTCGAGGGAGACCCGGACCCGATCGGGGCGCACACCCCGTTCGATCAGCGCGCCAGCCGTGAACCGCATCATGATCTCGGGGCCGCAGACCAGGGCGAGGGTGGACCTCGGATCGAACCCTGCCCGCGCGATGAGCGTTGTCACCAGCCCGACCCGACCGGTCCAAGACGGGGTCCCGTAGTCGACGGTGACCAGGACCTCGACCCCCTGGTTCTCCCACCCCTTCAGCTCGTCGGCGAAGAGCAGGTCCTCGGGGCTGCGGGTGCCGTAGAGCACCACCACCTTGCCGTAGCGTTGTCGGTGTGTGAGCACCTCGAGCACTGCGGGCCGAAGCGGCGCCAGACCGATGCCCCCGGCGACCAGGACCACATCCCCTCCGGCACCGTCGGCCACATCCCAGCCGGTGCCGTACGGACCACGCACACCCAGAACCTGGCCGACCGACGTGCGGGCGAGGGCGTGCGTGACAGCACCGACGTCACGCACAGTGTGCTGGAGCGGGCCGGCCACGTGCGCAGCTCCGCTGACGGAGATCGGCACCTCTCCCACGCCGAAAGCTGACAGCATGGTGAACTGGCCGGGGATGAAGCTCAGCGCCGCGCCGTCGGTCGGCTCGAGCATCATCGTGAAAGTGTCTGCGGTGTCCTGGCGTCGATCGGTGAGCCGGAAGAGGCGCGGGACCATCGCGCCGTTGACCGGTTGCACTGTGCGCCACTCAGCCAGGGTTTGCATCGGTGCTCCCTGTGCTGCCGTAGAGGTCGAGCAGCCGCAGGCGCGCGGCCACCAGGCGGCCGAACATCACCTGGGTCACGAGCTTCATGAGGTCGTACCCAAGACGTGGGTCCTGATCGCACTTGCCGCGCAGGCACTGCCCGTCGAAGGCGACAGCGCCGGTGGCCTCGACCGCGCGTGCGTCGAACAGCCAGCGGTATGGCGCCACGAGCCACGACCAGCCCACGACGTCGCCCGCGTCGACGGTGTCGACCACCATCGTGCCGGCGGCGGGACCATGGACCTCGATGGCTACCCGGCCGCGCCGCACGACGAAGAACTGGTCGGCCGGCTCCCCCTCACGGAACAGGAAGTCGCCGGCGGCGAAGCTGACATTGGTCGCACAGCCGGCGACGAGGGCCAGCGCGGGCGCGTCCAGCCCCGCGAAGAAAGGGTGGTCGGGCAAGTACTGCTCGATGGTGCGCATGTCAGCCCTCTCCGGAGCGAATGGCTGCGACCTCAGCGGTGATGTCGATCGCGGCGGGGCACCACGTGATGCAGCGACCGCAGCCGACGCATCCCGACGTGCCGAACTGGTCCACCCACGAAGCGAGCTTGTGGGTGGCCCACTGGCGGTAACGCGACGGCACCGAGGAACGGACGCTGCCGCCGTGCAGGTGGGAGAAGTCGGTGGTGAAGCAGGAGTCCCACACCCGCCACCGCTGCGTCGTGGTTCCGGCGAGGTCGCTGACGTCGTCCACGGAGGTACAGAAGCAGGTGGGGCAGACCAGTGTGCAGTTGGTGCAGGCCAGGCAGCGGCTAGCCACCTTGTCCCACTGTGGGCTCTCGGCGCTCGCGTACAGCAGGTCTCGCAGCCCGTCGGTGTCCAGCGATCGCCCCATCCGCTGCGCCGCTGCCGCGTCGACCTCCCGTGCCGCTACCCGGTCCGACCTGGCGGCTTTGAGAACCTCGACCCCCGGAGCGCGGGTGGCCAGCTCGTCGAGCACCTCCTCGCCCCGGTCGCTGCCTGGGACGACCAGGAAGCGGTGCCCGTCCTGGTCGAGCAGCTCGGTCAGCGCAAGGTCGAAGCCCTTGTCCGGCACCGGCCCGGTGCCCATCGAGACGCAGAAGCAGGTACCCCCGGGATCGGAGCAGGTCACCGCGACGACGAAGGTCGCCTCGCGCCGGGCCACGTATGCTGCGTCGGGCACGGACCGGTTCGCGAGGACGCGGTCATGGATCCCGATCGCGTGCAGGTCGCAGGACCGGACGCCGAGCAGGGCGAGGCGCGGCGCGTCGACCACACCGGGCTCGACCTCCATCTCGGTGCCGGCCCTGCGTCCGCTCCACAGCAGCTCGCGTGAGGGGAACAGCAGCGACTTCCACCCCTGGGGACCGCCGACGTAGCCGAACATCGCCTCGTCACCGCGCTGACGGAGCCGGTACCTGCCGCCATCCTGGAGATCTCCCACCCCGCAGGGAAGCTGGTCGACCGAGTCGATCTCGGCGTGGACGATCACGTCGTCGCGCACTGTGGGCCCAACGACGCTCCACCCATGCTCGCGGAGCAGGTCGATGAGCGACTGCAGCCCGGGAACGAGAAGGACCAAGCCGGTGATGTCGTCCATACGCGCCTCCGCTTCAGATCCTCTCGCCGCCGACGCATGGACCGGGAAGGGACCAACGTCCCTCACTCGGCTGGGTCCTTCAGCTGGCTACCGCTTTGGGTGGCCTGGATATGGCCAAGGCGCTGGGACGCGATGGCGAGCAGCACCTTGGCATACCGGCGGGGATTGCGAGGCGGCCGGCGATCTCGGCTTGGCCGTCCCGGGGCCACAGCACGGCCTCGGGGGCATCTGGCGCCCACGCGAGCGAAATGGCGAACCCGAGCGGGGGCACGCGAGGCGCCCGCTCGATCCTGCTCAGGTCCGTCGCAAGGTCACCGGAGCCCGACGGCTCTTTGAGCGGACCGGCTCGTGCGAGACAGGTGCCGGCGGACGTGGCGACATGCCTGATCGCGCCGGTGCGCTGAACGGCTCCGCCCACCGATGGATCGGTGGGCGGAGCCGCTCAGTACCTGATGGCCCGACTGGCGCGTACCCCGAAGTCTGGTGGCGTTCGAGTTATCCCTTTGCGTAGTTGCTGGCGCCCCACCAGTCGATGACCACGACCGGTTCCTCGCCGACCACCCAGGCGTCGTGGCCCTGCGGCAAGGCGGTGACGTCGCCGGGATGGGCGTCAAACTCGCTGCCGTCGGCCATCTGGACGTGCAGGGTGCCTTTTGCGTGGTACTGGAAGTGCGGAGCCTCGCACAGCTCGGTGCCCGCGATCGGCTTGACGTGGTCGGACCAGCGCCAGCCCGGTTGCAGCGTCAGCCGCCCGATCTCACTGCCGCCGATGTTGACCAGGTCGACCGTGCCGCGTTCGAACGTGCGCGTCTCGTCTGGGGTGTGGAAGCTCTTCTGCTCGGCCTTGTCCGTCATGGTGATCTCCTTACGGTGGATGGGTCACGGTCCAGGGTGCACGGCGGGGGTTGCAGCCGGCTTGCAGTCGGTGGGGTGGCGCAAGCGCGCGACGCACGGTTGGATCGGGGCATGCAGTCGCTGTCGGTGCGCGTGCTCGGTGAGTTCGACGTGGACGGCGTCGAGCCGTCTGCGTTGGGCAGCCGCAAAGGGCGGGCACTGCTGCGGCTTCTCGCTCTCGCGCGCGGCCAGGCTGTCTCCGCCGACGCGCTGGTCTCGGTGCTGTGGGGGGACGCGCCGCCGAGCAAACCGGCCGACCAGGTGGCCGTCCTCGTGAGCCGGCTGCGCGGCGTCGTGGGGCGGGACCGTCTCGAGCACACCGACGCCGGGTACCGGCTGCGCTACGACTGGCTGGACGCCGACGAGCTGACTGATCTGGTGGCCGAGATCGAGCGACGGCAGCGCTCCGGCAACGTTGCAGGCGCGGCGGCGGTGGCCCGCGTCGCGCTGTCTTTGGTGCGCGGTGAGTTCGCCACCGAGCAGGAGCCCTGGGCCGAGGCCCGGCGGGCCGAGCTCGATCGGCTCGTCACCCGGGCGCGTCGGCTCGCCGTGTCCGCGTTGACGGCAGCCGGACATTGGGTCGAGGCAGCCGATATCGCCTCCGCCGCCGTCGAGCGCGATCCCTACGACGAGGACGCGTTACGGCTGCTGATGCGCGCGTACGTCGCGGGTGGGCGGGTGGGCTCGGCACTTTCGGCATACGCTTGCGCGCGGCAGCGGCTGGGCGACGATCTTGGGGCGGATCCGTCGCCGGAGACCGACGGGCTGCACGGGGCGATCCTGCGCGGCGAGGTGGCCGCGACCGACCCGGTTGTGTCCGCGGCTGTTCCGAAGCTGGTGGGCCGCACCGGCGAGATGGACCGGCTGGACGCGCTCGCGGTCCGGGCCCGCGGCGGTAGCTTCGAACTCGTCGTGGTCGAGGGCGAGGCGGGCATCGGCAAGACCAGCCTGTTGAAGGCGTGGTCGGCGCGTCGGGCCGCTGTCGGCGACGTGGTGGTGGCTGCGACGTGCGGACCTCTGGATCGTGCCGTCCCGCTCGACGGCCTGCTCGCCGCGATCGGCGCCCACCTGCGGGCGGCGGGGCCGGAGCGTACCAATGAGGTGCTCGGAGCGGACGCGGAGCTGCTTGAGCCGATGCTCGGCCTGGCCGCTGGAGCCGTTCTGCTGCCCACCCTTGCCGACGGAGTCGTGGGACCGTATGTGCTGTTCTCGGCGGTGCTAGGCCTGCTTCAGCGGCTAGCGCAGTACGCGCCGCTGGTGGTGTTGCTCGACGACGCGCACCGAGGCGGGCCGGTGCTGGCGGAGTGGCTGGAGTTCGTGCGGCGCCGGGGCCCCGCGATGGTCGTCGTGGCTGGAGTGCGCTCCGGCGAGAGCGCGCCGCTGCCCGCGGGTGAGCGCATTGAGCTGGGGTTGCTGGACCGTGCCGCCGCCGCGGCGTTGGTCGGGCACGGTGCCGCCGACGAGCTGTTCGAGATGTCCGGCGGCCACCCACTGTTCCTAGCCGAGCTCGCGGCCACCTCGGACACGACGGAGCTGCCGACCTCGCTCGTCGAGGCGGTGTCGACGCGCTGCGACGAACTCGGCCCGGCCGTTGCTGCGGCGCTGCGCAGCGCCGCGGTCATCGGCGCGCGGCTGGACCTGGATCTGCTCGCCGCGGTGTTGCACCGCCCGGTGATCGACCTGCTTGGCGACGTGGAACGGGCCGTCGCTCGTCGGCTGCTGGTCGACGAGCTGGGCAGCTTCTGGTTCCGGCACGAGCTGGTGCGCACGGCGCTGGCCGCGAGCGTGACGCCCGCCCGCCGCGCCTTGCTGCACCGCGAAGCCAGTCGGGTGCTGCGGCGGCGCACGGACGCAGATCCGGTTGAGGTGGCCGAGCACGCCCGTCTTGGCGGTGATGTCGAGCTAGCTGCCCATTCCCTGCGAGCTGCGGCGGCCCGTGCCGGCCAGCGCTTCGATCACGCAACGGCCGAGCGACTCCTTGACGACGCGCTGCAGCTGCACCCCGACCCGGACACCTGGCTGGAACGTGCGCGGGTGCGCACGCTGCGCGGCCGGTATGCGGCGGCGTACGAGGACGTTGAGCGGGCGGCGCCCGCGGGCGCCGCGGCGTTGGAGGTTGGTGCCTGGGCCTCGTACTTCGACCGTCGATTCGGGCAGGCGGTCAGGTTTGCGCAGGACGGCGAGGTGCTGGCCGAGGACCCGGCGCTGCGGGCCAGGTGCCTGATCGTCGGCGGACGCACACGCCATGCCGCGGGTGATCTCGCGGGCGCGCAGCGGATGCTCGCCGAGGCCGTCGAGCTGGCGACCGGAACGGACCGGCTCACCGCGTCGGCCTGGCTGGGCGTGCTCCGCTCTCACCAGAGCCGGGTGGACGACGCGCTGCGGCTGCTCAGCCCGGCGGCGCGGTCCCACGCCGGCGTCGAGCACACGTCGGCGACCCTGCACGCGCTGCTGTTCACAGGGCACGCCCACGCCCTGGCGGGCCATCCGGTCGCTGCCCTGGACTGCTTTGACCGCTACACCGACGAGGTCGAACGCCGCCACGTCCCACGCTTCGCCGGGCGCGGGGTGAACTTCGCCGGCTGGGTGCTGCGCAACGTGGGGGCGGTGGACGAGGCGGTCGAGCGCCATCTGGAAGCTCTCGAGGTGGCGGGTCGCCACGGCACCACGGAGGTGACGATCGCCGCGCTGGAGGACCTGGCCGAGGAGCGGCTTGGCGCCGGGGACTTTGACGCGGCAGCCGACCGACTTGCGGCGGCGGAGTCGCACCTGGTCGGCGACCTTGTCTTCGGCTGGCGGCTGGAACTCAAGCTGCGGCTGCTGCAGAGCCGGCTGGCGCTGGCCAGCGGCGAGTCCGAGCAGGCCCTGGCTATCGCCCAGCCGCTAGCGGCGCGGGCGGCCGAGATCGGTGTGCCGAGGTACACGTCCGTGGCACGGCTGGTCGGCCACCGCGCCCGGGCGCGACTCGGGATGCCCGTCGACCTCGCCGCCGTGGAGGCCGACCTCGATCTGTTGGACCGCGCCGTCGCCCTCGAGGCCTGGTGGTGGACGGGCGAGAGCGCTGCCGACCTGCACGTGCCGGGATGGGTCGCCCGGGCTGCAGACTCCGCGGCGCGGCTGGCCCGGGCGTCCGGCGAGCGCGGGGCGGCGCTGGAAGTGTCGGCGGCACAGCGACTCGACATCTGGAAGGCCGTGGCCGGCTGATCGTCACTTCCGATCCTCACACCGCCGTGAGCACGACCATCGGGACGACCAGCGGCGGCGCGCCGACGAGTGCGAACTCGGCGGCGCGCCGCGCGGCGGCTCGCTCAGGGGCGGGCAGCGCCTGCACGAAGGGAGCGACGTGCGCCATGCCCAGGCGCCATCCGACGAGCTGCGCGGGAGTGTCGAGGCCGGTCGCGACTGGCACGGTGGTCACCGACACGTCCCGATAGCCCGCCGCCCGGGCCAGTGCGGCGAGGTTGGCTGGATCGTCCACCCGCGGTTCGACGTCACGCTTGAGCCTCACGTACCAGGGCGGTGGACGGAACCCGAACGCGGCGAGCGCCTCATCGACCGCGTTCTTGGCCGCGTGCGTCCAACCGGCCTCGAAGGCGCTGACGAGAAGTGTGCCGCCCACCCGGCGTGTCTCGTGCAGGGCCCGGACCGGATCGGTGACGTGGCCCAGCGAGATGGCCGCGACGACGAGATCGAAGGAGTCGGCTGCGAAGGGAAGCGCGCAAGCGTCGCCGAGAACGGGTCGTATCGACGCGCCGCGCCGAAGCATCCCTACGGCGTTGTCGAGGGCCACCACCAGAGCGGCACCGGCGGCCAACGCGGCCCGGCTCGCGACGCCTGTCCCGGCACCGAGGTCGAGGACGCACGCGCCACCGAGCGACAGCGGGGCCGCGTCGACGAGGGTCTGGGCCAGGCGTGCGTAGACCTGCTCCGGCCCGGCCGTCCACGCCTCGGCTGAGCTGCCGTAGGCAACCTGCATGTCCGATGGCTTCACGCGATGTGTGGGGCTCTCACGAGAGCAGACGTGCCCCCTGGACAGCCCTCGCCTCCCACCAGGCGAGCTCGTCGTCATAGCCGCCGAACGCCTTCTCCCAGCCGAACTGGACGAGCGCGCCGAGCAGGCACAGGGCGAGTTGTGCGTCCCACCATGGCGCGGTGTCGACACCGTGGCGCTCCAGCGCGCCATGGTAGGCGTCGATGGCGGCCTCCTTGCTCTGCGGCAGCCGCCGGCAGTTGATTGCCAAGTACCACGCGAGGTCGCTCAGCGCGGCGCCGCGGCCGGGCAGCTCCCAGTCGAGCAGGACGGTGCGCCCGTCCGCGTCGGTGCCCAGGTTGTCCAGCTTCCAGTTGCCGTGCACGAACGTCTGCGGTGTCCGCTCCAGCGCCTCGACAAGCGGCCCAGGGTCCGAGGCGAGCGGCCCCACGATGGCCTCGGCACGGGGCGCGACGCCGGCCAGCAGTGCCCAGCCCTGGCCGATGAGCTGCGGAACCCGGTGCGTCGAACCGATAGCCGCCTCGGCCTCGGCGGTCCATAGCGACAGCTCGAGGTAGCGGTGCATGGCGGGGATCACCTCGACCTCCTCACCGGCGTCCCAGAACGCCGCGTGCATCGCGGCCATGTGGTCCAGGAAGCGCAGGTGCTGGTCGAGCGGGATGATCTCATCGGTGGGTGGCACCAGCCATCGGCTGACATCGCGCATGAGCACGGCACTGCCGCCCGGATCCTTGGCGGCCCCGACGATGGGCTGGTTGATGCAGTCCGGCAGCCGCGCCAACAGGCCCCGGCGCCATGCGGTGAAGGTCGCGCTGGACAGATCGCCCGCGGCCCGCATGGTCCAGTCGTCCGCGAGGTGCAGGTACTTCACGACGTAGCGTTGGCCGTCGATCACCACCCGCTCCAGCCGGGCGCCGGACTTGCCTGCGCCGTCCACGATCGGTTCACGATCGGATGCGCCCGCGAGCAGCTCGTCCACCGAGACCGCCACCGGCACGGCGACCGCTCGGCTAGACATCGGCCGCCTCCATCTCGGCGAGCAGTGCGGCGGGCCATCGCCCGCCGCACAGGACTGTGTCGGCGACGATGAGGCCTTCCCGGATCGTGAGGATGTGCGCGTGGTGGGCGGCGTGCGGCACGCCGTCCTGGGTCCAGGTGAACGTGTACTCGACCACTTCGCCCTCATCGGTCCTCAGCCGGCGCAGCTGTTCGAAAGCGCCGGGATCGGTAAACCACTTCGCGTACTCAGACCGGATCGCGTCGACACCTCTGACCCGGAACCGCCAGTTTGGCACCGTCGCGTCGAGGGTGGCGTCGGTGCTCCAGGCGTCGCAAGCGGAGATCGTCGCCGATTCCCCCGCGGTGAGGAACCGGTCGACAGCGCTCTGGCGTGTGATCGTCTCTGACATGGTGGCCTCCGGCGGTTCGCAACTGTGGAACCGCCATGGTGGCGCACGCGGATTGCAGCTGGTTTGCACCGTGTGGGCCGTCACCGCTGGCCGGGCCGTGGCGAGCGGTCCGTTCCATTTTCGAACGCTGGGGGTCCCGACTCGCCGGTGACTTCGACTGCTGGCAGTGCAGGCCCAGATGCCAGGGTCCCGGGTGAGCGTCGGTGGCAGGCCGTAGCCTGCAGCCAACACCTCGAATTGGTGCTCCAGGGAGATGAGGGCGCGTGCAGCGCATTGAAGGTCAGCTTGTCCTGAGCCCGACGGACCTCACCAAACACCTCGCGTGCCCGCATGTCACGACGTTGGACCTGGCCGCACTGCAGGGTCCGGGCGTTGGTGGCACGAAGGTCGACGACGCGCTCAACCTCGTCTTCAGCAAGGGTTTGGACCACGAGAGGGCCTATCTCGCGCGCCTGCGGCTAGCCGGGTTGTCGGTCACCGAGATCCCCACCCGCTATGACGTGGCGGGACGGATCGAGTCCGAGCAGCAGACCCTTGCGGCGATGCGTGCGCAGGCGGACGTGATCTACCAAGCGACTTTTTTCGACGGGCAGTGGGGCGGTCAGGCCGACTTCCTGCTCCGTACCGGTCGACCCAGTGACCTGGGAGGCTGGTCCTACGACATTGCCGACACCAAGCTCGCTCGCCGGCTCAAGGTCCCCGCGCTGCTCCAGATGGCCACCTACGCACAGCGACTTGCTGCGCTGCAGGGAGTGCACCCCGAGTTCCTCACCGTGGTCACCGGCGACGGCCTCGAGCGTGCCTGGCGCCTGGCCGATGTCGCTTCGTACGCCCGACGGGCTCGAAGCCGTCTGCGCCAGGCTGTCGAAGAACAGCCATTCACCCAACCAGTGCCGGTGGCCCACTGTGCCCAGTGCCGATGGTCGACCAAGTGCGGTGCTCTGTGGGAGGCGGCCGACGACCTGTCACTGGTGGCCGGGATGCGCAAGGATCATCGTCAGAGCCTTCTCGCCGCGGGGATCTTCACGGTCGCCGACCTCGGCAGGGCCGATCCCGGCGTCCTCCCGCGCACGATCGGCAAGCTGTCCCGGGAGCGGCTTGCCCAGCAGGCCCGCCTACAGGTGGCCGAGCGCACCACCGGAGCGCCGGTGTACGAGCTGCTGACTCCCGAGGCGAACAAGGGCTTGCTGGCGCTGCCCACACCCAGCCCGGGTGATGTCTACCTCGACTTCGAGGGTGACCCCTTTGCCCAGGACGGTGCCGGCCGTGAGTACCTCGCGGGTCTTTGGGAGCGCGATGGCACCTTCACCTCGTGGTGGGCCCACAGCTTCCAGGGGGAGCAAAGGCTCACAGAGCAGCTCATCGATGATCTGAGCGGCAGACTCAAGGCCGACCCCGGCATGCACGTCTATCACTACGCGGCCTATGAGCAGAGCGCGCTCAAGCGTCTGACAGGCCGTCACGGAACACGCGAGACCGACCTCGACACGCTCCTGCGCGGGGGGCGGTTCGTCGATCTGTATGCGGTGGTGCGCAACGCGATCCGGATCAGCAAGCCGTCCTACTCCATCAAGAAGCTCGAGGACTTCTACTGGGGTCATACCCGCACGGCGGGGTCCGACGCCGAGGTGGCCGACGCCATGACCAGTGTCGTGGAGTACGAACGCTTCCTGGTCGAGAACGACAGCGCGATACTGGCCTCGATCGAGGCCTACAACCGCGAGGACGTTCGTTCGACGCACGACCTGCACGCGTGGCTGGAGCAGCGCCGAGACGAGCTCGAGACCGGGCGAGGGGCGCAGGTTCGCCCAGAGCTCAGGGACGGTGCGGCCGGTGACGAGGCCAGCGCTGCTGAGCAGGCCGAGGGGGCTCAAGCCGAGCGGCTGCGCGAGGCCGGGCAGCCGTTGCTGGCCGGGCTGGTCGGCTGGCACCGGCGGGAGGACCGTCCCAAGTGGTGGGAGTTCTTCCGGGTCGAGGATCTGGACGACGAGATGTTGGTCGAGGACGGCTCGACGATAGGGGGCCTCTTGGCGCCGGTGCAGGTGGGTGAGGTGAAGGCCTCGTTGCTGTGGCGCTACAACTTCGAGCCGCAGGAGTGCAAGCTGTCGGTCGGCAATCGCGCCCACGACGTCGACGAGCCGCACGCGGCGCTGGGCGAGGTGGTCGAGCTGGATCCGGTGGCCGGCTACATCGTGTTGAAGAGGTCCAAGAGGCTCGCGGCCGAGCAACCACGCGGGTTCGGCCCGGACGGTCCGATCAACGTCAAGGTGCTGCAGACATCGATAGCTCGGGTCGGCGCGCAGGTGCTGGCGGGTGAGTCGCCTCTGGGCAGGGCGCTTCTGGAGCGTCGCGTGCCGCCGCAGCTTGGGGTCGGCCGGGGGGAGCGGCCATCTGATCTGGTGGTGCGCGTGGGGCGGTCGCTGTCCGGGCAGGTCCTGGCCGTGCAGGGCCCTCCCGGTTCGGGCAAGACCACCACAGGTGCCGCGCTGATCCGGGCCATGCTCGACGACGGGCTCAAGGTCGGGGTCACTGCTCTGTCACACAAGGTCATCAACAACCTGCTTGCCGCCGTGGGTCGCCCGGCGCTGCAGAAGTCGGACGGGCTGGAGGACGGCCCTTCGGCAATGATCACGGTCGTTGGCACCAACGATGCGGTCGTGCAGGCCCTCATCAGCACCACGGCGAACCTCGTTGGTGGGACGGCGTGGCTGTGGGCGCGCGAGGACATGCAGAACCTGGTTGACGTGCTGGTCATCGACGAGGCCGGACAGTTCTCCTTGGCCAACGCCGTCGCCGTCTCGTCTGCAGCCCGGTCAATGGTCCTGCTGGGCGACCCGCAGCAGCTCACCCAGCCGACGCAGGCGGTCCATCCCGATGGCGCCGGCATCTCGGCCCTTGACCATCTCCTTGATGGCCACGACACGATCCCCGCCGGCTGCGGGGTGTTTCTGGACAAGACCTACCGGATGCATCCTGCGATCACGGCGTTCGTCTCGCAGACCTCCTACGACGGCCGGCTGGCCTCGGCCGAAGGCCTGCAAGGGCAACGGATTCATGCCGACGGAATGCTGTCCGGGTCAGGTCTTCGGTGGCTTCCTGTCGTCCATGAGGGCAACACCTCGGCCAGTGACCAGGAGGCCGCAGTGGTCGCCGCACTCGTGGCCGATGTGTGTCGGGGCAGCTGGTGCGACGCCGGGGGAGCTGAGAGACGGCTGACGCTGGACGACGTGCTGGTGGTGGCACCGTACAACCGGCACGTCGCTCGTCTGGTGGACAAGCTGCCCGCCGGCGCGAGGGTGGGCACGGTGGACAAGTTCCAGGGGCAGCAGGCGCCGGTGGTCATCTACTCGATGGCAAGCTCCAGCGCGGCCGAGGCGCCGCGAGGGGTTGACTTTCTCTTTGACCTGCATCGGCTTAACGTCGCGGTGTCGCGGGCCAAGGCCTTGACGTGCGTCGTGGCCAGCCCGGATCTGCTTGACGCCGAGGTGCAAACCCCTGAGCAGCTGCGTGCTGTCAACGCCCTGTGTCTCTACGTGGAACAAGCCACGGTCGCACGGACGTAGCGTCGTCGAAATGTACCCAAGTGGATCTGGCTTCAGACCTGGGCAGGCAAGGGCGGGTGCCATTTTCAACCTGTTGCGGAAGACGAGGTCTGGCAATGATTCTCAAGCATGCGGCAGGGCTCGTTCGTGCGGGCGCCGGCGACGTCAGACACTTGCATTCTCCCGTTGCCGGTGCGCTCTGAGCCGGCAATCCCCCGGGCTTTGTCGATAGGGGGTGTCAATGGTCTCGTCAGCGCGCTGACGATGTGCTGAAATTCAAGGCATGACTCCGATGAGCCTGGGCCCGTCAACTGAACGATTCGCAGGCGCGCATCGGATGAGCGATCGCACCGGCACTGGCGAGCAGCCGGTCGAGACCCTCCTGGCAGACCTGGACGGGTCTTCGGCGGCCCTGGCTCGGGCAGCTGTGGGCTGGATGCTTCGCGAGGGCGATTCCCTGACCGAGCTCGGCCAGGTCGAGCTACAGGAGTTCCTCTGGTACCAGCTGCCGATGAAGTGGATGGCTGAGACCAGCGAGCTGCACGAGATCGCGTGGTCCCTGGCGGATCTGTTCACCGCGGCCGGGCTCGAACGGTATGCCGTCCTGTGCCGGGCACCCGAGACCCACCGGCTTCTGGATGCGTGGCAGGACGATGATCATGAGCCGGCGCGCAAGACGATGAAGCAGGCCATCGCCTCCTCGGGCGTTGACCCACCGGATACGCCCCTCATGGCGTGGGGCTCGGTGTTGGGTGCGGTCGAGCGTTCGTCCAGCCGGCGGGTCAGCCAGGCGCTGGAGCAGGCGATCGATGCCGGCGAGCTGGTGCCAGGTGGGCGGGGCTGGAGGCAGCTTGCCGCTCGCATCACCGAGGTCTGCTTGACGCTGCCGCGGCTGGACCTGCGCGGAGCAACAATGCTTGAGGCCATATACCGGGAGCGCTGTGAGAGCTGGGCGGTCGGATACCCCGCAGTGCGTCAAGACCTCTTGGGCCAGATGCTGCCCCTGTTGGACGGTGAGGTCGCGGTCCCGGTGGAGGCGAGCGAACGTCTGATGCCTTTGCGGTGGCTGCTCGAACATATCGGTGACGGCGCCACCTTGACCCAGGCCGGATGGTTGCCCAGGGCTCTGGTGCTCGAGGCGAACGACACCTTCGGCTGGTTCGGCCCCTTTGGCTTCACGGTTCGCACCGAGACCGATCTGCCCGAGCTGGCCAGCCTGGACGAGCTGGCCCGACGAGCCCGGCTGATCACCAGGAAGGGCCGCAAGGTGTCGCTGTCCGCTAGGGGGCGACGGGCACTGGGCGACCCGAGCCTGCTGTGGCGCATCGTCGTGACCGAGATCTTCTCCGCCGTAACGTACGAGGGAGAGGGCGCCGCCTTGGCTGCGGCAGCGTTGGTCAACGCCTGCAGCCCCTTGCCACGCCAGATGGTGGAGGCCAAGGTTGGGGAAGGTCTGGAAGGCCGGTGGCGCACCGATTCAGGTGAGGCACTCGATCAATGGGCGGGCTTGGACGCCACGCGCGACTTCGGTCTGCTCGCAGACGTCTTTGGCTGGTTTGAGCAGGACGACGACTGGCAGAACCGGACGTGGACGCTGACCTCACCCGGACGCGAGGCAGTCCTGCTCGGGCTGCAGCTCCAGGCACAATCACCGCGGAACCGCGTGTGACATCCCCGTTGGGCATGGGTGTGGGTCGACTGGCGTTGACGTTGATTTCGCAGTGACGTCCCAGATCATGGTCAATGTTCCCAGGGCTCTCACCAGAGGTTAGGCCAGGAGGCATGGCCGTCCACGTCCGGCAGGAATGGCTTCTCTTAATGAGGTCTCCAGTCGCGAAGATGTGTCAAGGATCCGCCCTTGCTCACTTGCCCATGAAGCATGAGCTGGTGGGCGCGGGACTCGCAGCGAAACCAAGCTTCTCCATCAGGGTGACCAACGTTCGGCGAGTCGCCACGGCACTGGGCGGCATCGCCGCGCCGGGGACCGGGCCCCGGCCCGGAGCCGCAGGCTCAGCCGTGGTCACAGAAGATAGCCGAATCAGCTCCCGACCCCAGATCCGGCCCGCCTCGATCGAACCCGCGTGAGGTTGTGTGCTGGTCGCGGCGATCTGTGCGGCCAGTGCGCAGGCTAGACCGGCACACTCCCGGGCTCCCGGATCCGAGCCGGCCTCGGGCGCGGCGCAGTAGAGCCAGGCCGGACGTCCGCGGGCCTGCTCACTGGCCGGGGTTCGGACGGACAGTCGGTCGTGCACCAAGCCTTCCAGATGTTCGCGGATCGTGTTGGGGTGCTGACGGGTAAGCGCCGACAGAGCCCTTGGCGTGCGGGGTGCCGGCTGTTCGACCAGGACGTGCAGGATGCCGGCCCGCGCGGTCGAGCGGTGGGCTCGGCTGCGGCTGACCCGCGCCGTCGGCAACGGACCGTATCCCGGCTGTGGGCCCGCGGATCGCTCCAGATTAGTTTTCACGGAAGTAAGTGTATTAAACTCTGGTCGTGCTTCGCCACACGAGGCGGGCCGGGCGCCGCAGGCGCCTCATCGCGTTGAGCCGGAGGAGTTCTCATGAGTACGGTCGTGCTCGCAACCAGCGCCGCGGATGCCCGGGCCGTCGATGGCGTCAAGAGTCATCACACACACCTGGCCGGTGCCCTTGCCGTCCAGGTAGAGGCACTGGTCGACGCCGCGGACCGGGGCGATCTGCCCGCTGCCGGCGCCGCGTCGCTCGCCCTGGTCCGGTGGTGTCAGGGCGAGCTGGTCCCGCATGCGCTCGCCGAGGAACAGGTCATGTACCCCAGGGCGCAGGAGGATCCTCGGGCTCGGATGCTGGTCGAGGCCATGCTCGCCGAGCACCGCGACCTCCTTGGCCTGGTCGAGGCCATCGCGCAGGCCACGAGCCCGGTGCGCGCCGCGGCCAACGCCCAGGCGCTCCGGTCGCTGTTCGACTCTCACCTGGTCAAGGAGAACGAGCAGATCCTGCCGTTGCTGGCCGAGTCCAGCGAGGTCTCACTCTCGGAGGTCCTTGGCGACATGCATGAGCTGCTCGGCGGCCAGGACCGTGGTGACAGCGCCGAGGCTGTTGGTGAGGGTGGATGCGGGGGCGGGTGCGGCTGTGGTGAACAGGACCGGGTCGGGGTCCTGCCCGAGCTCGACGCGCGAGCGGTGCCACATGCCATCCGGCATGCCACGATCTTCGGCGCGCTGGACTCGGTGGGAGCCGGAGGCGGTTTGGTGCTGGTGTCCCCGCATGACCCGTTGACGCTGCTGGCTCAGCTGGGGCAGCGCTCGCCTGGCCTGTTCAGCGTCGACTACCTCGAACGCGGCCCCGAGAGGTGGCTGCTCCGTTTCATCCGCGCCTGAGCCCATCCGGGACTGAGCTGCTCGAGCCTGTGTGCTCACGTGACCAGCCGCCGGATCAGCCGGTCGCCGCGTCGGGCATGCTCGTTCTCATGGACACGACGTGGGACATCGAGCGCATTCGTTCGCAGTACCCGGCCCTTCGGGGTGGCACGGTATTTCTCGACGGTGCCGGCGGAACGCAGGTGCCCGAGTGCGTGATCGAGGCGATCTCCGAGGCCTACCGCTGCGGCATGAGCAATGTGCACGGCGCGTTCGCTGCAAGTCGCCGCTCGGTGAAGCTGATCGCCGACGCCCGCGCGGCGGTCGCCGACCTCACCGGTGGGGAGGCAGGGGGAGTCATCCTCGGACCAAACATGACCACTCTGACATACCGCCTCGCCGCGGCCTTGGCCAAGACCTGGGATCCCGGCGACGAGATCGTGCTCTCCGAGCTCGACCACGACGCCAACGTCCGGCCGTGGCTACAGGCTGCGGCCTCTGCCGACGCGACGGTGCGTTGGGCTCGGGTGGATCCGCTGACCACTGACCTGCCCGCCGGCCAGTATGGCGAGCTGGTTACCTCGCGCACCAGGCTGGTTGCCGTGGCGGCGGCCTCAAACCTGATCGGGACCATGCCCGACGTGGCGGCGATCAGTGCGATCGCCCACGCCGCGGGGGCTCTGGTCTACGTTGACGCGGTCGCCGCTGCGCCTCACTTCCGGTTGGACATGTCGTTGCTGGGTGCCGACCTCATCGCCGTCTCCGCCTACAAGTGGTGCGGTCCGCACGCAGGGGCTGTCGTGGCCCGCGTTGACCTGCTGGAGACGCTGCGCCCCGACAAGCTCGAGCCGTCACCGGGCGACGTGCCCGAACGCTTCGAGCTCGGCACCCCCGGTCTGGCGAACATGGCCGGCATCACGGCGGCCGTGGACCACCTTGCCGATCTGGTCGCCGGACAAGGAGATCGGCGACAGCGCCTCGATCTCTGCTTCGCGGCTCTGACCGCCCGGGAGGACGTCCTGGTCCGGGACACGGTCGGCCGGCTCACCGGCATACCCGGTGTTCGGATGGTCGGGGCACCGACACGGCGCACGGGGACCATCTGCTTCACGGTGGACTCCCTGACGCCGGGCGACGTCGCGGCGAGGCTGGGTGAGCGGGACATCAGCGTGTGGAGCGGTCACGCCTACGCGTGGGAGCTGACCCGGGCGCTGGGGATCCGTGATGCCGGTGGTGCGATCCGGGTCAGCCTGGCGCCATACACCGCTGAGTCGGACCTTCAGCGCCTGGTCGAGGCAATGACCTCGATCGTGACCGAGCAGGTCCACCCCTGAGCGTGCCGGCAGCTTGACCCCTGCTGTGGATGACCGTGATCGATCGTCGTGGACTGCGGCAGTCTGCCGCTCAATACCAGTGCCAAGGGCATGACCAACCTTGAGCGCCGGTCAGCAACGCCGACCGAGGGAGGCTCTGGCCCGTGCACCCGCGCGAGTGAGACCAGCCCGAAGGACGTGGCACCGACATTCACCGTGCTCACCTGAACTGAGCCAACGACATCGGCGAAGAACGCCGTCGAACAACGATTTGTTCGACAGGGCTTAGGGACTCATCTCCAGCTCGGTTAGCGCGCGCAACCTTGCCCAGTCGTCGCCAAAGCCGAGATCGCGGCCGTTGTCCTCGAGCATCGCGCGGAACAGGGCACCGCTGGCGATCACCCCGAGGTCCATGTGCCTGAAGATCTCAATGGTGATGGTGCCGTACAGCCGGGCCCAGCAGCGGATGAAGATCCACGACAGGCCCAGTGGTTGACCCGGGAAGTCGCACGGCAACGTTCCGGACCTGCGCAGCTCACGCAGCCGCTCCAGCAGTGCCGGCTCGAGGTTGGAGTCGGTCGGCACAGCGAAGTGGTAGCGGTCCCAAAGGCGCAGGAAGATGCCCGTATAGAACTGCGAGAACTGGGCCCCACCACCAACGGACGACGGGTCGGCAGGCTTGAGGGCCTCGGCGGCTTCGGCGGTCGAGGCATTGGCAAAGATGAGACCGAACTCCGCCGGATGCGTCAGCGCCCACCTACGGAACGCAACCGTTGAGGCAATGATCTGAGCCGCGGGGTCATCCACGCCGTGCCGGTCGCGGGCACGGGTCATATCGGCGATGACGTCAGTAAAGATCGCTCGCCCGACCAGCATCAAGAGCTCGTGGTAACTGTCGACGTAACGGTACAGCGCAGGCGCAGTCAGACCCATCTCGGCGGCAACCGCGCGCAACGACAACGCTTCCGGCGAACCCAACAGCCGCCGAGCGACGGTCACGATCTCGTCGTTCGTCGCTGCTCGCTGTCGCTGTCGGCGGGTCGGCGCTGAGGTCAGGTTCTTGGCCCGCGATGTCATAACCCTCCTTCGACCTGGTCAGCATAAACGCTTGACAGAAAAGTTAACAGCCCTCACAGTAAACGCCATAAGCGAAAGTGATGATTAGTAGCGGAGGGTAACGAGCTTGATGCAGACCTGGGGCAGCCTGGTAGCCCGGCGAGCGTGGACCGTTCTGATCACGGGGCTGGTTCTCGTTGCGGCGGCCGCGGTGTTCGGCCTAGGGGTCTTCGGCAGTCTGAGCAGTGGCGGCTTCGACAATCCGGCCAGCGAGTCGGCCCGGTCTGCGGTATTGGAGCATGCGAGGTTCCCCGGCCACGACGCCGACCTCGTGGTCATCTACTCCAGCGAATCGATGAAGGTCAGCGACCCCGCCTTCAGCCAGGCCGTCTCGAACGTCATCAGTGGGATGCCCAAGGGGTCAATCCAGCGGGTCACCAGCTGGTACCAGACGCCGTCGCCCACGCTGGTCAGCAAGGATCAGCACGCGACCCGGGTCATCATCGCCTTGAGCGGCACGTCACAGGGTGAGAAATCCGCACACTATGACCAGGTCAGGACCCACCTTGACGCCGTGGGTCTGACTACCAACGTCGGGGGGCAGTCGGCGGTCTTCCGTGATGTGAACAGCACAGTCTCCAGGGACATCGCCCGCGCCGAGGTGATCTCGATGCCGATCGTGATCCTCTTGTGTCTGATCTTCTTCGGCAGCGTCGTATCCGCTCTGATGCCAGCCTTTGTCGGTGCCGTGGCCATCTTCGGTGCCTTCGCCCTGGTGCGCGGTATCACCATTGCCACCGACGTCTCGGTCTTCTCCATCAACGTCATTACCCTGCTCGGGATGGGCCTGGCCATCGACTACGGGCTGTTCGTCGTGAGCAGGTTCCGCGAGGAGCTCGCCCAGGCGCCGGGCACCGAGCGCGTGGACGTCGACGTCGCCATAGTCGCAACCATGGTGACCGCCGGGCGCACCGTGTTGTTCTCCGGCCTGATCGTGGCCGCTTCGCTGGCGTCACTGCTGATCTTCCCGCAGAGCTTCCTTCGTTCGATGGGCTACGGCGGGGTGGCCGCGGTCCTGGTCGCGATGGTGGCCGCACTCACCCTCCTGCCCGCGCTGCTCACCGTGCTGGGGTCGCGGATTGAAGGCGGCCGCATGCCGTGGCGCCGCGGCTCGCGCGTACTGACCGGCGGCGATGAAGACGCCCGAGGCGACCTCACCCACGCGCCTGGCGCCTGGGCGAGGTTGGCCCACAGCGTGATGCGGCGTCCTGTCGCTTACCTGTTGGTCATTGTTGTGGCACTGATGGCCCTCGGTGGCCCGTTCCTTTCGGCCAGGTGGGGCAGCGTCGGCGAGCAAGCCCTGCCAGCCAGCGCTCCGAGTCGGATCGCCTCGGAGCTGGGCAACCGCGAGTTCGGCGGACAGACCTCCAGCGCCGACATCGTGGTGCAGGGGGCCAGTCACAGCCAGCTCGCTGCCTACATCGGCCGGCTCGGCAAGCTCGGCGGCGTTCAGTCGGCTCGACTGGTCGATCTGGGCGCTACCAGCCGTGGCGGCGCCGGCGCCACGAGCCTGGTCCAGGTCAGCTGGCTCGGGACCAGCCAGAGCGAGCAGTCGCAGCAGCTGGTCCGGGGCCTGCGCGGCGTCGACCCCGGTACGGGGGCCAACGCCCTGGTCGGCGGCCTATCGGCGACTACCGTGGACCTCATTGACTCCATCGGCGCACACCTGCCGTGGATGGGTGCCCTCGTGGTCGCCGTGATGTTCGCGCTTCTGTTTGTCGCATTCGGCTCGCTGGTCCTGCCCCTGAAGGCCGTCGTGATGAACGTCGTGTCCCTGGGTGCCTCGTTCGGCGTGGTCACCTGGATCTTCCAGGACGGTCACCTTTCTGGGCTTCTGGGCTTCACCGCACCCGGGTATCTGGACGTCACCCAACCGATCCTGATGCTCGCCATCATCTTCGGGCTGTCCATGGACTACGAGGTGTTCCTGCTCTCCCGGGTCCGTGAGGAGTGGGACCGTACCGGCGACAACACGACCGCCGTGGCCAACGGGCTCCAGCACAGTGGGCGGATCATCACCAGCGCGGCGCTGTTGCTGGCCGTGGTGATCGGCGCCTTCGCCACCTCCGGCATCCTGTTGATGAAGATGATCGGGATCGGCATGCTCGTCGCCGTCCTGATCGACGCCACCGTCGTGCGTGCCCTGCTGGTACCGGCCACGATGCGGCTGCTGGGCACGGCGAACTGGTGGGCCCCCGGCCCGCTTCGACGCTGGTGGGAGCGTCACGGTCTACGGGAGACTGAGGGCGTCGAGGCGAAGCTATGAGCGCCCGCAGGCTCAGCTGTACATCAGCGATCCCGGCGTGGTGAGCAGCTGGCCCGTCTCCAGCCACGTCTTCAGACCGGAGAGGATCATCGGCCAGCCACCGTAGAGCTGGGTGTTCGCGCCCTCGCGCAGCTCGTCGTGGGTCACGGTCAGACGGCAGGAGTCGCCGACGGGCTCGATCTCCCAGGTGACCCGGGAGGTGCCCTCGCTCTTCACCTCGTCGCTCCAGAGCGCAACCATGCTCTGGACCAGCCGCCGGGGAGGGTCGACCTCGAGGTTCTCCCCTTCACCCACAAGCCCCGGGGCGCCCTGGTGGCTCATCTCGAAACGGGAGCCGTTTGTCCAGTCAGAGCTGATCCGGTTACCGAACTGGTACTTGCTCCTGATCTCACTGTCGGTGATCGCCTCCCAGAGGCGCTCGGGGGTGGTGCGGATGTAGATCTCGAAGACCTTTTCCATCGGACTCTCCATTTTCCTCTTGAGACCGCTGAGCGCAGCCGCCCAGGGCTCGGCATACTTGCTCACCCACCGGTCGTGGACGAGCCGGATCGGGACGGGGTTCAGGAAGTGGAGCTTCTCTCTGCCTCGTCGCCTGGTGACCACCAGGCCCGCCTCCTCAAGCTGTCTGAGGTGCTTCATTACGCCGAAGCGCGTCATCGAGAAGTGTTCACCCAGTGCGCTCAACGTTTGCCCGTCCTCGCGGAAGAGCTCGTCGAGCAGGCCCCGTCGCGTCGGATCGGCAAGGGCTCTGAAGACCGCGTCCATGCTCTCGACAATAGGTGACTGTTTAGTCACATGTCAAGGTTGACGCTTATTCACCTCCTCAGGGTGCTCGGGTGAACTCGTCCTCGTTCCAGGTGTTCTCGACCAGGCGCACCGCTTCTTGTGAATTGAGGCCGAGGTGCCTGACCGTGTGAACGTAGTCAGCGGCGGACGCTCTGGCGATGTCAGCGGCATCGGAGTGGGCGGTGGGCTCGTCCACGACCTCGCTGCGTACGAACGTGCCACGACGGCCATGCGTGGTGATCACCGCATCGGCCTCGAGCTCGCGGTAGGCCCGCGCCACGGTGTTGGCCGCCAGCCCGAGATCGGCTGCCAGCTTTCGGACCGTCGGGAGCCTGGTGCCGGCGCTGAGCCGCCCCGCCGCGACGGCTGCGGCGATCTGGGTGCGTACCTGTTCGAACGGCGCCGTCGTCGAGTCGGCGTCGATGCTCAGGTGAAGTGTGCTCACGCACAACACGGTATGTCTTGTCGGTTGCCTGGATGTCCAGATTGAGAGACGGGTCTCCCCAGATGTGGCTATCGGCCCTACCGTTTACGCAGGTCATGAGTGTCAGCGACAAGCCCCGGCTCGCTGGCCGGCAACCCTCCACCGCGGTGGGGTGCCCCGGGTGAAGACCTGGCGACGTTCCCTAGTGGGGCGGCGCAAGCGCGGGTGTGCTATTCCGTGTACCCGCACCCTAGGTCAATGCACTGAAAGGTAAGGGAATCCGATGAGTGAGAACACCGCAAGCTGGTCCTTTGAGACCCGCCAGGTTCATGCCGGCCAAGCCCCGGACCCGACGACGGGGGCCCGGGCGCTGCCGATCTACCAGACGACCTCATATGTCTTCAACGACGCTGCTCACGCGGAGAACCTGTTTGCGCTCAAGGAGTTCGGCAACATATACACGCGCATCATGAACCCGACCCAGGATGCGGTCGAGCAACGAGTCGCCTCGCTCGAAGGGGGCGTTGCGGCCCTGTTGGTCGCCTCTGGTCAGGCGGCCGAGACGATCGCGATCCTGAATGTCGCCGAGGTCGGTGATCACATCGTCGCGAGCCCGCAGCTGTACGGCGGCACGTACAACCTGCTGAAGTACACGCTCAAGAAGCTCGGTATCGAGACGACGTTCGTGCACGACGTGGACGACCTCGAGTCCTGGCGTGCCGCCGTCAGACCGAACACCAAGGCCTTCTACGCCGAGACGATCAGCAATCCATCGGCGAATATCCTTGACATTGAAGGCGTTTCGTCACTTGCACATGAGATCGGTGTTCCGCTCATCGTGGACAACACGGTCGCCACTCCCTACCTCATCCGCCCGCTTGAATGGGGGGCCGACGTGGTTGTCCACTCCGCGACCAAGTACCTCGGCGGCCATGGCACGTCCATCGCCGGTGTGATCGTCGACGGCGGCAACTTCGACTTCGCCAAGGACCCGGCCCGGTACCCGGGCTTCAACGAGCCTGACCCTAGCTACAACGGGCTGGTCTTCGCCCGTGACCTGGGGGTGGGCAGCCCGCTCGGCGCCAACCTGGCCTTCATCCTCAAGGCGCGGGTTCAGTTGCTGCGTGATCTGGGCCCGGCGATTTCGCCATTCAACGCGTTCCTCATTTCGCAGGGGATCGAGACGTTGTCGTTGCGCATCGAGCGCCACGTCGATAACGCCGTCAAGGTGGCCCACTGGCTCGAGGCGCACTCCCAGGTCGAGTCGGTGGCCTACGCGTCGCTGGCCTCCAGCCCCTGGAAGGCCCTGGCCGACAAGTACGCCCCACGTGGTGCCGGAGCCGTCGTCGCCTTCGAGATCGAGGGTGGTGTCGAGGCCGGCAAGAAGTTCGTCGAGGCACTGACCTTGCACAGCCACGTGGCCAACATCGGCGACGTGCGCTCGCTGGTCATCCACCCGGCGTCAACAACGCACTCCCAGCTCTCGGCGCAGGACCAGCTGGCAGCCGGGGTGACTCCGGGCCTGGTGCGACTCGCTGTCGGCATCGAGTACATCGACGACATCCTGGCGGACCTTGAGCAGGGGTTCACCGCGGCCAAGATCTGAACACCTCACGGCGAGGCGAGGGATCCTGGGTTCCCACGACCCAGGATCCTTGGCCGTGCTGAGCCTGATGGGCAGATATCCTCGGTGTCATGTCCTCCCAGCGCGCGCCGCAGTCCGCGCGCGTCCGGAACTCGCGGCGCGGTGCCCCACGCGCAAGGCCGGGTGACTCGCCGAAGGCAAGGGCGGGCAGCGTTGCGCGTCGTGTGGCCGCGATGCCCGAGATCACCTATCCCGACGACCTGCCGGTCGCCGCCCGCAGGGGCGACATCGCGGCGGCCATCAGGGACCACCAGGTTGTCATCGTGGCGGGGGAGACCGGCTCGGGAAAGACGACCCAGCTGCCCAAGATCTGCCTTGGGCTCGGACGCGGTATCGAGGGGATGATCGGTCACACGCAGCCCCGACGCATCGCCGCCAGGTCGGTGGCCGAGCGCATCGCCGAGGAGCTGAACACCGAGCTCGGGACCGCAGTGGGCTATCAGGTCCGCTTCACCGATCACTCCAGCGGCGCCACCCTGGTCAAGGTGATGACGGACGGCATTCTGCTTGCCGAGATGCAACGGGACCGCGAGCTGCGCCGCTACGACACGATCATCATCGACGAGGCGCACGAGCGCAGTCTCAACATCGACTTCATCTTGGGTTACCTCAAGCAGCTGTTACCGCGCCGCCCCGACCTCAAGGTCATCATCACCTCGGCAACCATTGACCCGCAACGGTTTTCGAAGCATTTCAATGACGCTCCCATCATCGAGGTGTCCGGGCGCACCTATCCGGTGGAGGTGCGCTACCGACCCCTCGCGGGCGAGACCCCCGATGAGGACAGGGACCAGGTCACCGGCATCTGTGAGGCTGTCGAGGAACTGTGGACCGAACGCGGCGGCTTGGCCGGGGACATCCTTGTCTTCCTGTCCGGCGAACGTGAGATCCGGGACGCCGCGGACGCCCTCACCGGGATGGTCCTGCCGCACACCGAGATCCTGCCGCTCTATGGGCGCCTGTCAGCGGCCGAGCAGCACCGCGTCTTCGGCCAGCACACGGGTCGGCGGGTGGTCCTGGCAACGAACGTCGCAGAGACCTCCCTGACCGTGCCAGGTATCCGGTATGTCGTAGATGCCGGGACCGCCCGCATCTCTCGGTACAGTCAGCGCACCAAGGTGCAACGCCTCCCGATCGAGCCCATCTCCCGGGCCAGTGCCAGCCAACGATCAGGGCGCTGTGGTCGCGTTGCGGACGGGATCTGTATCCGGCTGTACTCCCAGGAGGACTTCGAGACCCGACCGGAGTTCACCGAACCCGAGATCCTGCGCACCAACCTGGCCTCGGTCATCCTGCAGATGACCTCCCTCGGACTGGGCGACATTGCGCGCTTTCCCTTTCTCGATTCGCCGGACTCGCGCCAGATCACCGACGGCGTAAGGCTGTTGGAGGAGCTCCAAGCCATTGACCGCCCCGCTGATCGGGTCACCGACCCCCGCAAGGGACTCACGGCGTACGGTCGCAAAATCGCTCAGCTGCCCCTGGATCCGCGCCTGGCCCGGATGGTCCTGGAGGCCGAGGGCAACGGTGCGCTGCGCGAGGTGCTCATCATCGTGGCAGCCCTGTCCATCCAGGATCCGCGCGAGCGTCCGATGGACAAACGCCAGCAGGCCGACGAGAAACACCGACGGTTCGTCGACGAACACAGTGACTTCATTGCGTTGCTGAACCTGTGGAACTACCTCAAGGAAGAGCAGCGGGAGCTCTCCGGCAGCGCGTTCCGGCGGATGTGCAAGAGCGAGTACCTCCACTACCTGCGGGTCCGTGAGTGGCAGGATCTGAACACTCAGCTCAAGAAGGCTTGTAAGTCCCTGGACCTTCAACAGAACTCATCGGCAGCCGACCATGACGCGATCCACGCGTCGGTGCTGTCGGGGCTCCTTTCCCATATCGGTCTGCGAGACGCCGAGAAGCGGGAGTACATAGGAGCCCGGGGTGCGCGCTTCGGCATCTCCCCGGGTTCGTCGCTCTTCCGCAAGCAGCCGCAGTGGGTGATGTCCGCCGAGCTGGTCGAGACCACCCGGCTGTGGGCCCGCTTCAACGCGCGAGTAGACCCCGCGGCGATTGAACGCCTGGCGCAGCACCTGGTCAAGCGCAGCTACAGCGAGCCGCACTGGGAGAAGAAGCGCGGCTCGGCGGTGGCCCTGGAGAAGGTCACGCTGTATGGCGTGCCGCTGGTTGCCGGACGCAAGGTGGGCTATGGGCGCATCGACCCGCAGGAGTCGCGTGATCTCTTCATTCGTCATGCTCTGGTCGAGGGTGACTGGGACACTCATCATCGTTTCTTCCACGACAACAGGGCCCTGGTCAGGCGCCTGACCGAGCTCGAGGCCCGGGCCAGGCGACGTGACCTCCTCGTGGACGACCAGACGCTGGTCGACTTCTATGACTCACTGCTCCCGGCCGGGATCGTCTCGGCGCAGCACTTCGACTCCTGGTGGAAACAGACGCGCCCGGCTCAGCCCGATCTGCTCACTCTCACCGAGGAGCTCCTGGTCAAGGAGGATGGTAGTGCGGTCAGCGCGGTGGACTACCCCCAGAGCTGGGACCAGAACGGCATCACGCTGCCGCTGACCTACCAGTTCGAGCCCGGAGCGGCCGCCGATGGTGTCACGGTCCACATTCCCCTGGACGTCCTCAACCAGGTCGACGACGACGGGTTCGACTGGCAGGTGGCGGGACTACGTCAAGACCTGGCGATCGCCCTGGTGAGGTCCTTGCCCAAGGCGACGCGGCGCAACTTCGTGCCCACTCCCGAACGCGCGCGCGCCGCTCTGGCGTCCGCCGATCCCGCCGGCGGCTACATCACCGACGAGCTTGGGCGCGCGCTGCGAGAGCTGACCGGTGTCCGCATCCCCATCGGCCAGTGGGACTGGTCACGGGTGCCCGACCACCTGCGCATCTCGTTTCGTGTCGAGGACCGTGTGGGCAACGTCTTGGGGGAGGGCAAGGAGTTGGCCGCGCTGCAACAACAGCTGGCGCCGCAGCTCCGTCAGACAATGCGGGCCGCTGCCGAGTCCGTGGAGCGAAAAGGTTTGCAGCAGTGGGTTTTTGGCGTCCTGCCCGCGACGTTCGAGCAACGGGTTGGTGACCGGGTCATCCAGGGGTTCCCGGCGGTGGTGGACCACGGTGACAGTGTCGCTGTGGAGGTGCTCGCCTCGCAGCAGGAGCGCGACGCAGCGACCAGGCTCGGTGTGCGGCGCCTGCTGCTGCTCAACACCACGGCCCCGTGGAAGCGGGTGCTGGCGCTGTTGACCAACGCCCAGCGACTGGCACTGGGGCATAATCCACACGGCAGCGTGCCCGACCTGTTGCAGGACTGCCTCGCTGCCGCAGTCGACTCGATCGTGGCGCAGCAGCCGGGTGGCCAGGTGCTCGGGCCGCAGGAGTTCGAAGACACACTGAGCATCGTCCGTTCGCAGGTGGTGGCACGGGTCATGGATGTCATCGATCTGGTCGAGCCGCTGATGGTCGCCTCCCGCCAGACCGAGCTCGCGCTGGCAGCGATGACCAGCCCGCTGATGGCCTCGGCCAAGGCCGACATGCAGGCTCAGCTGCGGTCCCTGCTGTATGCAGGATTCGTCGCGGATACAGGGTTTGCGGGGCTGCGGGACCTGGAGCGCTACCTGCGCGCCATACTCGCGCGTTGTGAGCGGGCGCCTTCACAGGTGAGCCGCGACACGCAGCGGATGGACACCGTGGCCCGAGTCCAGGCCGAGTATGACGCGCTGGTCGCGGCTCTGCCGGCGACTCGGCGCACCGGTGCTGACGTGCAGGTGCTGCGGTCCATGATCCAGGAGCTACGGGTCAGCCTTTTCGCCCAGACGTTGGGCACTGCGCATCCGGTGTCGGAGAAGCGTATCTACAAGGCCATGGACCAGCTGGAGTACCAACTCTGAGCAGGTCAGCCGGACCATGAGGGGCCTGGTCGGTCCTGCGCGGTGTTGACCGATCAGTAGACCAGCACTGGGGTGCCCAGCGGCAGTCCTCCAGCACCCCACAGGTTGTCCATCGCCGGCAGGCTCACGCGGCAGCAGCCGTGTGAGGCCGGCGTGGACGGGACCGAGGTGTATCCGTGGATCGCGATGCCGCGGTTGAAGTACTTCGGGCGGTACAGCGATCCGAGTGGACCGCTGTCCCACGCGTCGACGTGGCGAAAGACCCGGAAGCTGCCCGATGGGGTGAGCGCAATCTGCCACTTGCCCTCTGAGAAGTAACGCTGGTTGGAACCGGTGCTCACGTTGTAGATCCGTTTGACGACAGCGGAGTCCACGATGAGCAGGGTCTGGGTAGCCTTGTTGACCTCGATCACGTGCCCTTTGGCCGACCGGGCGCGGGGCCGTCTGCCCGCATCCACCTGTGACCAGGTCAGTGGCCCACATTCACCGTTGCGATACAGACTCCCGACCTTTTGGACGGCCACGACGGCCTGACGGGTCAGGTCGCCGAAGTGACCGTCCGCCGCGCCGAGCCAGTAGCCGAGCGAGGTGAGCCTGCGCTGCAGGGCGAGTACCTCGGGCCCGCGCGAACCCATCCGCAGCGTCGCACGGTTGGCCGCCGAGGCTGGCCCGGCACCGACGATGAAGGTCAGTGACCCGCCAGTGGCGACCGTCGCCGCCCTCTTGAGCAGGTCCCGACGGTTGAACTCCATCGCGGCCTCCCCAGGCGCCAGCACGTGATCAGCCGGCGCGTTCTGCACCGGCACTCCTACGGACGAATCGTAGGACGTTCGGGGTGTTCCGGGCGTGGTCCAGGTCTGGGCGTCGTGTCGATGCGGCGACGCGGATCCGGCTCCCGGGGGCTGTCACAACCCCGTGGCAGGCTCTGACCTCGGTCGAAGGGGGTTGAGGCGCATGGCTGATTTGGCTGACTGGTTCAGGGCGTTCGTCCAGTGCTCGCTGCAGCAGGCGTGGGGTCCGCAGGAGCTTGTCCAGGACGGGGACGGGGACTTCCCGTTCGGTGACAGGAGCACGACGGCTATGTCACGGTCGAGCCGGCACCGGGACCAGGGGTGTGCGTGTGGAGCTACGCGGCATACGGGGTCAAGGCCTCGTTACGTGTCCTTCGTGAGGTCAACGAACTCAACATGGCCTCTGACCTGTGCAAGGTGATGTGAGCTAACGGGTGCATCCGCGTAGAGGTGCGGGTCCCCGCCGACCAGGTCTCGGCCGAGTCGTTGGGGCGGGCGTGCGGACACGTCAACGGCTGCACATCCCACATCGGGGATCTGTTCGCGCTCGTGCACGGAGGTGAGAGCGCCCTGGCCGAGCCGCAGGACAGCTGATGGGGCCCACGGTGCTCCCGGCGAACCCGAAGTTTGCGACCGAGTCAGAGCGCGAGGTGTGGCGTCTGCTCTGCCACAAGCTGCGCCCTGAGGACGTCGTGCTTGCCAACCTGCGGCTGACCAACCGGGACAAGGACCATGAGGCCGACCTGATAGTTCTCATGCCCGGGGTCGGCATCGTCGTTGTCGAGGTCAAGGGCGGCAGCGTCTGGATCAGGATGGTGGCTGGCACCACAGCCGCGGGAACGCCACGGTCGCGATCCATCCGGTCGAACAGGCACGCGGCAACAAGTTCGCCGTACGCGAGTACGTCGAGATGGACTCGCGCTGGTGCACCGGCGTCGTCGATGAGCGCCCCGACCTGTACGGCCCTGCCGCAGGGCCTCGACCGTGAGACCACCAGGTGTGGCGACCGAGGGCCGTGCTCGGTGACGGCTCGCACCCGCGCGAGGCACTCCTCGCCCGGGCCGTCGCATTTGGTGTGGTGTGGCGTCGTGGTGCCAGGCGTCGATGGGCGTGAGCAGGTCGGCACGAGCGGGGATCGAGATGCCTGCAGTCACCGGCTCCGAGTTGTCCCAGCGGGTTCCACAAGAGGAGTCTGGCAGTTGTGGCCGGACTGCAACTCAGGTGCCGGGTCGGAATCCCTGAGAGGGTGATGGCGTTGAGATGTTGAGGATGACATGAGAGATGATTGACGCAGGAGACTCTCTGCCAGAAGGAGGCGAACAGCGGTGCAGGACCCATCCGAGCTCTACACGTTCGAGACAGACACCCCGTTGGGTGACTTGCGTGGGTCGGTGTTGCTCGTCTCGCTGGGCGGGTTCGTCGACGCCGGTCAGACTCAGCGACTGTTGACCGATCACGTTCTGGCTACGCTTCCACACACTGTCGTGGCCTCATTCGACGTCGACCAGCTGATGGACTACCGCGGGCGGCGCCCGGCCATGATGTTCGACCGTGACCGCTGGTCTAGCTACGCCGACCCGACGCTGCTGCTGTATCGCGTCACCGATGCCGACGGGCAGCCCTTCCTGGTCCTGTCCGGTCACGAGCCGGACTACCAGTGGGAACGCGTCATCGAAGCGATCCAGCAACTCAACCGGATGCTGGGCGTGACCCTGACGGTGAGTATCCACGGCATACCGATGGCGGTGCCCCACACCCGGCCCATCGGTCGCACAGCCCACGCGACAGCTCCCAGGCTGATCAGTGAGCACGATTCCCCCTTCGGCGCGGTGCAGGTGCCCGGCAGCATCAGCGCACTGCTGGAACTGCGCCTGGGCGAGTCGGGCCATGACGCGCTCGGGTTCGCGATCCACGTGCCCCACTACCTGGCACAGGCTCAGTTCGCCGATGCGGCCGTCTTGGGGCTGGAATCCTTGGTGGCTGCTACGGGCCTCAACATCCCGTCTGAGGATCTGGTCGCCACCGCAGGTCTGAACAGGGCCGAGATCATGCAGGAGATCGCCGGTTCCGATGAGGTCACTCAGGTCGTGGAGGCTCTCGAGCGTCAGTACGACGCTTACATCCAGGGTCGCGAAAAGCCCGGTCTGTTGGCCACGGACGTGCGGGACCTGCCGACCGCCGACGAGATCGGCGCCGAGTTCGAGGACTTCCTGCGGGCGCAGACCGACGAGGGGTAACGCCGGCCCACGGCCGTTCAGGTCTTGGCGTCCGACCAGCGTGCGATGAGGCTGGTGTCGGACACGACCCGCACATTGCTCGAGCCGGTCCACCGCCGGGCGCTGGCGATCAGTGCGGCATCTACCGCGGTCGCCGCTTCGTCAGCTGCCTCGGTCGGGACGTGCACCAGCAGCTCGTTGTGCAGGCAAAGGACGATTCGGGCGCCCAGGTGGCGGGTCGTGACTTGCACCGTCGCCGCCCATGCCTTGAACAGCTCGGCAGCCGCGCCCTGGATGACGGCGTTGCGGGCGAATCGCCCGCGGCCTGAGATCATCGACGGCATCGATCCGGGGCGGCGTCAACCGTGTTCTCCCACCTGGGAATTCGCCGACCACCGTAAGTTCGGATAGCTCGGGACGCCACTCCTGACTCAGATGCCCGCTGTAGGTGGGCCATGGCCGTTGGGTAGGCACGCTCTAGCCTCTTGAGGGCCTCGCCGGCGGCCCCGCTGGTCTGGCCGTACATCGCGGCGAGGACGGCGATCTTGGCCACCGGACGCTCCACCTTGAGCGCGGCAGCCACCGGTGCGTAGAGGTCGTCGGCCTGGGTGGCTCGCACGAAGTTCTTGTCCACGGAGACGGCGGCCAGCACCCGGGCTCGATCTGCCCGAGGTCCGAACGCACGAGTACGTACTCCGGACGAGCCGCGGCAGCGCCGTCACAGGCCGTTCAGGCGCCACGCAGACGGTCGTCAGGGCCGATGTTGGTGTCGAGCCAGTGGTAGCCGTAGGTCGTGGCGATTCGCTCGGCCTGGCGCCAGGCCAGCAACGCCTCCACCAGTGGATGGGTGTCGCGGAACGGTGCCAGTCGCCAGGCGCGGGTGTCGGGGACCACGACACCGACGGACGCCAGAAGCTCTTTGACCTGAAGCGGGTTTCGCAGATCAATGGATTCGCGCCCGGCGGCGTGGCGTAGCACCTGCACGTCGCGCGCCCGACGGGTTTGGCGGGCGTGGGTCTCGTCGGTGGGTCGCCCTCCAGCCGAGTCCTCGATGAGACCTTCGATGGTCGGGCGGTCCTCTGGGAGCCCGGTCGCCGCCAGCCCGACACCCAGCAAGGCGGCGGCGGCCTCCGACTGGCCGGTGCTGACCGCGCGCAACGAGATCTCGGACAGGGCGGCGGTCTGCCGGATCGCGGTTTCCAGAGCAGTGCCCGCCCAAGCCAGGACACGCCCAGTCGAGTTCAGCCACCTGCCAGAGACGGCCTCGGGGCGCAGGTAACCGTCGGAGCGGATGGGACTCTCCGGGTCACCCCGGTCGCCAGGGTCAGGCTCGGCGGCGAAGTCGAACAGATCGCCGCCGGCCGCGCGAGGCAGATCCGAGGCCGCCAGCCGGCACACGGTGGCCCACGCCACGGTAGGGTCCTCATTTCGACCGCCGACCAGGATCCGATGTGCCTCGGCGATGTCCCAGTACCTGTTCAGGTGAACTCCCTTGATCACCAACGGGGTTGCGTCAACCCGTGCAGACCAGAACACCCAACGTGGGTGTCGACCGGCCTCCATCCGTGCCACTTCCTTGACGATCTCGTCGCGGTCTCCCGCCAGGGTTGCGTTCTCGCCGGACATCGCCGCCAGGTCGCCGGCGAAGCAGACGGCGACAAGGTCGCGCAGAGGCTGCTGCGCGGGCACGTGCCCATCCAACAGCAGTGCAAGCCGTGGGGGCTGTGAGCCAGCAGTCAGACCGTTGTCGACTTGGTCCCGATCTGGCGTTTGATCCGTCCGAGCATCGCCACCATGCCCCGCAGTCGCAGGGGTGAGACTGCATCACCCAGCCCAAGTCGATAGGGGGCATCGTCGGGCACCGCGAGCACCTCGCCGACGGTGAGCCCATCCAGGCCCTCGTGCAGGATTCCCGCGAATCCCCGAGTCGTGGGAGCCTCCGGAGGCGCCTGAAAGAACAGATGCACCGTGGCTTCTGGCGAGGCAGCAGCATTCTGAACGCTCTCCACCTCGACCGTCAGGAACAGCGGCGACTGACACTCTTCGACCCGCTCGAGCAGCTCTGGGTGCCCTACGTAGCGCGCGGGCAGCTCCGGCAGAGCGTCGCTGAAGTCGAGCAGCATGGTCAGTCGATCACGAGGCGACAGGGCAGCCAAGTCCTGGGCGATCTCGTCCAGGGACTGCGGCAGCCCAGTGGTCCCTTGGCCCGGGGTCACCTCGCGTCGACCTCGAGGGACAGTGCGTTGCTGGCGTTGTCGTCGGTGGCGACGGTCATCATGGGCACCTTCGGGGGATCGATCGATCAGGGCGGGAACATCTGCTCCCATGATCCAACCTGCTGCCCTCATCAACGAAGCGCTCCCGGCACGAATTCCGCGACCAGCGTCCACGGATCGCTCTGAGGCGCCCCACCAACAGGGCCAACGGCTTCGGTGACCTTCGTCGCAGGCCAGCGAGCAACTGCCCGCGCCACACCACTTCGACTCCGAGTTCGCCAGCCCGGCCGCGCCGCAGGGTCGCCGCGGAGCAACTGGGTCACGACGCCGCCTGGACCCCACTTGGTTGCCTACCGACGTCTCGCGACGACGCGGACCCGTGTTCGATCACGACTTGATCGGGCCTGCGGCTCCGGTACAACCTGTCCGCCCCAGGATGCCTCGCACGTCGCGGTGTCAGACCTGCTGGACTGCACTGTCCCGACAGCCGAGGCGCACCTGAGCGGGTGCCTGGCATTCGAGCTCCGATCACGGTGGTGCCCCGGTAGCCGATCCCGTGCCCCAGACGAGCAGTCATGACCGGTGGAGCGCCTCCACCACCTCGATGGTGTCGGCCTCGCTGGTCGTCTTGTCCGGCCGGTGCCGGACCACCCGTGCAAATCGCAGCGCCAGGCCGCCCGGATAACGAGACGAGGTCTGGATGCCGTCGAAGGCGATCTCCACCACCACCGCCGGGTTTAGCTCGAGGACGTACCCGTCGGTGGGTCCCACGGCGTGCCGGGGTAACTCGGCGCTCTGCCAACGCAACATCTGGTCGGTGAGTCCCTTGAACGTCTTGCCGAGCATGACAAATCCTCCCTCTGGCCCGAAACGCCCGTGCGGGTCCCGTGCTCCCAGGTGGATGTTGCTCAGCCAACCACTGCGACGGCCGTTGCCTCGTTCGACAGCCAGAATGACCAGGTCAAGGGTGTGCACCGGTTTGACCTTGACCCAACCGGTAGCGCGCCGGCCCATGTCGTAGGTCGCGTCGTCGGCCTTGACCACGACACCCTCGTGTCCTCGTTCCACAGCGTCAGCGGCAAATGCTGTGGCCGC
>Ga0209890_10000125_pt1 | contig 34918 bp, 26 predicted proteins | sample OrgsoiDNA2013049_FD_185799 | JGI IMG/M metagenome (GOLD analysis project Ga0209890, IMG submission 185799) | Permafrost soil microbial communities from the Arctic, to analyse light accelerated degradation of dissolved organic matter (DOM) -... | ecosystem: Environmental > Terrestrial > Soil >... | reverse complement strand
CTCCCGTATAGACTCCCGCGCGGAAACAACCATGGGCGTTTTCGACATGTTCTCGAAGGAACGGTCGCGCGAGCGGAACGCCAGCCGCGCCATCAATAAGTACGCCCAGTCGCCCGACCGTTTGAAGGCGATGCAGACGCTGCTCGCCGAGGGGTCGCCTGAGGCGTTCTACGCCGTCATGCGCCGCTTCGGCATGCTCTACGACAAGACCATCGACGACGAGCAGGAGAAGGAGTACCTCTTCGACAGCCTGGTCGAAAAGGGGGGCGTGGTGCTGGAGCCGCTCAAGAAGTACCTGCTGGCGGCTGACTCGATCTCCTGGCCTCTCCGCGTGCTCGACAAGGTGGTGGCGACCAAGGATGAGGTCGTCGACGTGCTGGCCGAAGTGATGACGCGCCATGAGCCTGGCTACGAGCGAGATCCCACCAAGAAGATTCAGCTGCTGACCCATCTGGCCGGAATCAAGAGCCCGCGGGTCCCGTCGCTGGTGGCCCCCTACCTCGGCGACATGGACATGGGCGTGCGCTACGCCGCCGCCGAGGCGCTGCTCACCCAGGGGGACGAGGCGACGGCGAGCGAGCCGCTGCTGACCGTCTTCGTATCGGATCAAGAAGAGAGCCTGCGCCTCCGCATCCGGATCGCCGACGGTTTTGCCGAGCTCGGATGGTCGCTGGGCGACAGGCGCGCAGAAGTCGAGAAGCGCCTCCCCGATGCGTTTACGATCGAGGGGCGCGGCAAGGAGCCCGCGCGCATCAAGAGGAAGCCGGCCGCCAAGGCTTGAGCCGAAGGATTCAGGAAGGCCCGAAGGATTCCGGAAGGAACAAGAGGTAAGGATAGACGTGCCGAAACGGACCGACATCAAGACCGTCATGTTGATCGGGTCGGGCCCGATCGTGATCGGGCAGGCCTGCGAGTTCGACTACTCGGGGACCCAGGGGGTCAAGGCGCTAAAGGAAGAGGGCTACCGGGTCGTGCTGGTGAACTCGAACCCGGCGACGATCATGACCGACCCGGAGATCGCCGACCGCACCTATGTCGAGCCGTTGACCGTCGAGGTTCTCACCAGCGTCATCGAGCGCGAGCGCCCGGACGCCCTCCTGCCGACGCTGGGCGGACAGACGGCGCTCAACCTGGCGCTCGAGCTGCACAAGGCCGGCGTGCTCGCCGCCTACGGCGTCAAGCTGATCGGCGCGCAGGTCGAGGCGATCGAGAAGGCCGAGGACCGCCAGCTGTTCAAAGAAGCGATGGAGAAGATTGGCCTCGACGTGCCGCTCTCTGGCTACGCCCACAGCCTGGAAGAGGCGCGGACGATCCAGGCGCAGATGACGGCGGAGACCGGCGTCGCCTACCCGCTGCTGCTGCGGCCGTCGTTCACGCTGGGCGGCTCCGGCGCCGCCATCGTCTGGAACGCCGAGGAGTTCGACTCCAAGGTCGCCTGGGGCCTCACGCAGAGCCCCCGCGGCGAAGTGCTGGTCGAGCAGTCGGTGCTCGGCTGGAAGGAATACGAGCTGGAGGTGATGCGCGACACGAAGGACAACGCCGTCATCATCTGCTCGATCGAGAACTTCGATCCGATGGGCGTCCACACCGGCGACTCGATCACCATCGCGCCGGCGATGACGCTGACCGACAAGGAGTACCAGATCATGCGGGACGCGGCGCTGGCCGTGATCCGCGAGATCGGCGTCGAGACCGGCGGGTCGAACATCCAGTTCGCGGTGAATCCCGAAAATGGACGGATGATCGTGATCGAGATGAACCCGCGCGTCTCGCGCTCGAGCGCGCTGGCCTCGAAGGCGACCGGGTTCCCCATCGCCAAGATCGCCACCAAGCTGGCCATCGGCTACACGCTGGACGAGGTCCCCAACGACATCACGCGCGAGACGCCGGCCTGCTTCGAGCCGACCATCGACTACGTGGTCACCAAGATCCCGCGCTTCGCCTTCGAGAAGTTCCCCGGCGCCGACGACGAGCTTGGCCCGCAGATGAAGTCGGTCGGCGAGGTGATGGCGATCGGGCGGACGTTCAAGGAGAGCTTCGGCAAGGCGCTCCGCTCGATGGAGATCGGCCGCGCCGGGTTCGACCTCGAGAACCCGCCGCCGCTCGAGGAGCTGCGCCGGAGGATCGTGCGCCCGGGACCCGATCGCCTCTGGCAGCTCGCCGAGGCGATGCGCGCCGGGCTTTCCGAGGCGGACGCGTTTCAGCTCACCAAGATCGACCCCTGGTTCCTGCGCCACCTCGGCCAGATGGTCGCCGCCGACGAGGGGGCGCGGATCGCTGGCGCCGCCAAGGGCGCGGCGATGCTGGACGACGCGGCCGGGCTCCTGCGGCTCAAGCAGCACGGTATTTCCGACCGGCGCCTCATGAAGCTCGCCGGTGTGTCGGAAGAGGAGGTCCGCCAGGCGCGCATCAAGCACGGCGTCCGTCCGGTCTTCAAGCGGGTCGACACCTGCGCCGCCGAGTTCGAGGCGCAGACGCCCTATCTCTATTCGACCTACGAAAACTCCTTCGAAGAGACAGTCGACGGAAAGCCCGTCACCGAGAATGAGGGACGGCCCACGGGGAAGAAGAAGATCGTCATCCTGGGCGGCGGCCCCAACCGGATCGGCCAGGGGATCGAGTTCGACTACTGCTGCGTCCATGCGGTGCAGGCGCTGCGCGAGGACGGCTACGAGACCATCATGGTCAACTGCAACCCCGAGACGGTCTCGACCGACTACGACACCTCTGACCGGCTGTTCTTCGAGCCGCTAACCCGAGAAGATGTGCTCGAGATCGTCGACGCCGAGAAGCCCGACGGCGTGATCGTCCAGTTCGGCGGGCAGACGCCGCTGCGCCTGGCGGTGCCGCTCATGAACGCGGGCGTGAAGCTGCTCGGCACCAGCGCCGACGCCATCGACCGCGCCGAGGATCGCCAGCGCTTCGGCGAGTTGATCCGCAAGCTCGGCCTCCGCGTCCCCGCCTGGAAGACGGCCTACGGGCTCGCCGAGGCTTATCTGGCGGCCCGCGAGATCGGCTACCCGGTGATGGTCCGCCCCTCGTACGTCCTTGGCGGCCGGGCGATGGAGATCGTCCACGACGAGTCGGGCCTGGAGAAGTTCGTGCTGACGGCGATGGAGGCCTCGCGCCGCGAGAGCCTCAAGTCTCGCGCCGACGAGAAAGAGGCGCCGATCCTGATCGATCAGTTTCTCCCCGACGCCATCGAGGTCGACGTCGACGTGGTCGCCGACGGCACCGACGTCGTCGTCGGCGGCGTGATGGAGCACATCGAGGAGGCCGGCATCCACTCGGGCGACTCGGCCTGCTGCCTGCCGCCCCACTCGCTCGCCGCCGAAACCGTCGAGGCGATCAAGACGCAGGCGCGGGCCCTGGCCCGCGAGCTCGGGGTCCGCGGTCTGATGAACGTCCAGTTCGCCGTCCCCCGCGACGGGCGCGGCATCTTCATCCTGGAGGTGAACCCCCGCGCCTCGCGCACGGTGCCCTTCGTCTCCAAGGTGACCGGCGTGCCGCTGGCCAAGGTGGCGGCGCGTATCGCCGTCGGCCGCACGCTGAAGGAGATGGGGATCCGCGAGGTGACGCCCAGGCACATCGCGGTCAAGGAGGCGGTCTTCCCGTTCGCCAAGTTCGCCGGCGTCGACACGCTGCTGGGCCCCGAGATGCGCTCGACCGGCGAGGTGATGGGGATCGACACCAGCTTCGCGGCGGCCTTCGGCAAGAGCCAGATCGGCGCCGGGACGCGCCTTCCCATGCGCGGCACGGCGTTCCTCTCGGTGCAGAATAGCGACAAGGCGAACGCCGTGGCGGTCGCCAAGGGGCTCGTCGACCTAGGTTTCGAGGTACTGGCCACGCGCGGGACGCACGACTTTCTGCGCGCGCAGGGGATCGCCGTCGAGCGCATCAACAAGGTGCGCGAAGGGCGCCCCCACTGTGTCGACCGCATCCTCGACGGCGGCATTCACCTGGTCATCAACACGACCGCGGGCGCCGAGGCGATCAAAGACTCGTTCCCCATCCGCCGCAACGCGCTCCTCAAAGGGATCCCCTACTACACGACGATGTCGGCCGCGCGCGCCGCGGTGGGCGCCATCGCCGAGCTGCGGGCCGGCAAGATGCGGGTGCGTTCGCTGCAGGAGTACCAGGCCGAGGGAGACAGGGAGAAAGGTTCGTAGCCATGGCCAAGTTCCCGATGACACCGCGCGGGCAGAAGGCCCTGCGTGACGAGCTCAAGCGGCTCCGCGAAATCGAGCGTCCCAAGAACGTGCTCGACATCGAGGAGGCGCGCGCCCACGGCGACCTGAAAGAGAACGCCGAGTACCACGCGGCCAAGGAGCGGCAGGGATTCATCGAAGGGAGGTCGCGGGACATCGAATCGATCCTGGCGCAGGGCGAGGTGATCGATCCGACCAAGCTGTCCGGAACCAAGGTGGTGTTCGGCGCGACGGTGAAGTTGACCGACACCGACAGCGGCGAAGAGGTGACCTACATGGTCGTCGGCGACCACGAGGCTGACATCAAGGCGGGGCGCATCGCCGTCTCCGCGCCGCTGGCACGCGCCATGATCGGCCGCGAGCGGGGTGAGTCGGTCACGCTCAAGACCGGCAAGGGGACGCGCGAGTACGAGATCTCCGACGTCCGCTTCGTCGCCGCTAGCTGAGCGAGCTGCGCGAAAAGCGCGAAAAGCGCCTAGTGATCGCTGTTCGCGTCGGACACGGAACCGTCGCGGCCAACGCTGCCGGAGGCTCCCCCCGTAGCGCCGCCGTGACCGCCGATCGCGCCCGCGCCGCCAGCTCCCGCCGTAGCGCCGCCCGCTCCCCCCGCACCGCCAGCTCCCGCATCGCCGCCAGCTCCCGCATCGCCCGAGCCCGCCGCTCCGGTGCCAGCCGTTCCGCCGGTACCAGTCGTGGTGGTGGTGCTCCCCGGAGCCACGCAACGGCCCCCTTCGGTCGTCTGGGCGGCGCCCAAGCACATGCCGCTCGTGCAGTCGCTGTCCTGGACGCAGCGACCGCCGAGCCCCTGCGTGCAGGCGAGCCCAGCCAGGCTGGCAAGAAAAGACGCGACCAAAACCGAACGGAGCCGAAAAGAGATTCGACGCATGCGAGGCCGCTCAGTTACCACGCACCCACCTGACTGTCTATGGCCGATACCTTGAGGTACGTTCCAAGCATGCGTGCTTCGATTCGGTGGGCCCTCCCTCTGGTTGCCTGGGTCGGCGCGGCGGTCGTCGCCACAGACGAGATAAAGGCGGCCCCCAAGCCAGCGACAAGGCCTTCCAAGAAGTCGACGTCAGCCGCCGAAAAGGAGGCTGAGCTGTTCCTCTCCACGGTGACCAGCCTGCTCGGCCCCGTAGCGGTGAGCGCAAACCTGGCCGACTGGACGTCGCTCACCGACGTGACGCCGGAGCACACCGGCCAGCGGACCGGAGCGGACAAGGCGCTGGCAGCCCTGGCTGGATCGAAGCTCATCATCGAGAAGACCAAGGCGCTGCTGAAGAACCGAAAGCAGCTCGACGAGGAGACGGCGCGACAACTCGACAAGCTTCTGCTCGGGGCGGCCGAGAGCCCGGGAACGATCCCGGATGTAGTGGCGGCGCGGGTGGAGGCAGAGGCGCACCAGGCGAGCATCCTCGATGGCTACACGTTTTGCGGGTCGCCGGTGGGCAAGGGGGGCGCCTGCGCGCGCCCGATGACTGCCAACCAGATCGACGACATCCTCCGCAAGTCGCGCGATCTCCCCGAGCGTCTGCGCGTCTGGACGGCCTCGAAGGAGATCGGGCGCCCGCTCAAGCCAGGGCTGGTCGAGCTCATCAAGCTGCGCAACCAGGTGGCGCGCGAGATGGGCTACCACTCATACTTCGCGCTCCAGGTCGCCGACTACGGCATGACCGTCGACGAAATGATGAAGCTGCTCGACGACGCGCTCGAGACCACCAAGCCGCTCTACGACGGGCTGCACTGTTTTGCCAGGCACGAGCTGGCGACACGCTTCAAACGATCGCCTCCGCGGCTCATTCCGGCGCACTGGTTGGGGAATCGTTGGGCGCAGAGCTGGCCGGGGCTCGTCGAATCGGCCAACCTCGACCCGCTGTTCAAAGGGGCGACGGCCGAAAGCATCGTCAAGAGCGCCGAGAACTTCTATGTGTCGCTCGGCTTCCCCAAGCTGCCGTCGTCGTTCTGGGAGCGCTCGGACCTCTACCCCGTCCCGGCGGGAGTCGCGCGCAAGAAGAACGCCCACGCCTCCGCCTGGGACCTCGATCGCGCGGGTGACGTCCGCTCGCTCATGAGCGTCGAGCCGAACGCGGAGTGGTTCGACACCGCCCACCACGAGCTGGGGCACATCTACTACTTCCTGTCATATGACAACCGGCCGGAGGTTCCCTACCTGCTGCGTGACGGCGCCAACCGCGCGTTTCACGAAGCGGTGGGCGAGCTGGCCAAGCTGGCCAGCCAGCAGACGCCGTATCTGGTCAAGGTCGGGGTGATGCCCGAGGGGAAGCAGCCCGATCCGACCGAATGGCTGCTCCAGTCGGCGCTCGACTCGATCGTGTTTCTCCCCTTCTCCGCCGGGACGATGAGCCACTTCGAGCACGATCTCTACGAGGAAGAGCTGCCGCCCTCCGAGTGGCAGCAGAGGTGGTGGAACGACGTCGCGACCTTTCAAGGGGTGGTGCCGCCGGGAAGCCGCGAGGGGGACCTCTGCGACGCCTGCACCAAGTCGCACATCAACGACGATCCGGCGCAGTACTACGACTACGCGCTGGCGACGATGATCAAGTTCCAGCTGCACGATCACATCTGCAGCAAGATCCTCAAACAGGATGTGCGGGCCTGCGACTACTCGGGCAGCAAGGAGGTCGGCGCGTTCTTGAAGGGGATTCTCTCGCTGGGCGCGACGCGTGACTGGCGAACGGTCATCAAGGACGCGACCGGCGAGGCGATCTCGCCGCGCGCGATGATGGCGTTCTACCAGCCGCTGGTCGACGTGCTGGCCAAGCGCAACGAAGGCCGGGACTGCTCGCGGTGATCGCCCAGCGCTTCGCGGCCGCGCTGGCCGTCGGACTGACCGCGCTCAACGGCCCGACCCCACCTCCCCATCTCCCCGGTACGGCGACCCTGCCGCCAATCGGGCTTCCGCCACCGCCCGCGCCGCCTGCCGAGCGCGAGCGCGGCGTGGCGCTCGGCCTGTTCGCGGAGGACGTCAGCTTCTCGTACGCGCCGCTGCTGGCCGAGATAGTCGCGCTCGGCGCCACGCACGTCGCGCTGGTGGTGCCGCTCTACCAGACCGATGGTGCCAGCGTGGAGCTCGGCCTCGACACCCGCTTTTCTCCCACCCTCGACACCATCGCCGAGACTGCGCGCGCGGCCAAGCGCGACGGCCTGGAGGTGACCATCTTCCCCATCGTTCGGCTGTCGGCGCCACGCGCGGGGGAGTGGCGCGGCACGCTCGCGCCGCGCGACCACGACGCCTGGTTTCAGAGCTACGGCGACAAGCTGGGCGATTTGGCCGGCGTCGCGGCGACAACGGGCGCCAAGCGGCTGGTCGTCGGGAGCGAGCTGTCGACGCTCGACGGCGACCTCGATCGCTGGCGGCCAGTCATCGAAAAAGTGCGTGCCGTCTTCGGCGGCAAGCTGGTCTACTCGGCGAACTGGGACCACTACAAGAACGCGCCGCTCTTCGATCTGGTCGACGAAGACGGTATCTCGGGCTACTTCAACCTGCGCGACGCCAAGGCCCCCGACGACGACGCGACGGCCGAGGCGGGCTGGCGGCGGGTGCGGCAGGAGCTCGAGGCCTGGCGGGTTGGTCGCTCGGCCCCCTTCATTTTCACGGAGCTCGGCTACCGCTCACGCGCCGGCGCGACCGCAGCGCCCTGGGACGAAGGCCCTGGCGGCAAGCCCGATCCCGACGAGCAGCGCCGCGGCTTCGCCGCCTTCCGCCGCGCCTGGACCGGCTCGGCGATCCTCGACGGCGTCTACATCTGGAACTGGTACGGCTACGGCGGCCCCACCACCACCAGCTACACGCCGCGCGGCAAACCCGCCGAGGCCGAGGTCCGCGCGCTACTAGAAGGACTCTAGATCCGAAGAAGATCCGAAGAAGGACTATCCGAAGACGGACTCTAGATCGCGTGGAAGGAGCGCGGCTTTGCCGCGCGGAGTCCTTCGCGGGGGGGGGGCACGGGGACCCTCCAGGGTCCCCGCTCTCATTGATTCATTGCGCCGGCGGTGACGAGGGCGCCGATCGAGGTGAAGGCGGTCAACGGCAAGGTGAGATCCATGGTCCAAGTCTTGCCCGCCCCGTCGCCTCCAGCGGTGAAGACGAGCGGGATCGGCCCGCTCCCGCCACGCGCGATGGCCGCCAGCCGCGGGCTGGCACCGAGCGTCCCGACCAGACCCAGGACTGGCGCCAAATCGAAGTAGTAGAACCCGTCTCGCCCCTTCGCCCCCGTCTCGGCCTCCGTGAACGACGCGCTCTTGACGGGCGCCGCCGCCTTGCCCGATGCGATCGCGGCGAGACGCGCGCGGGCGTCCCGACCAAAGGTGACCACCACCCGGGTCCCCGCCACCGCCTGGTAGAGGTCGAACCCCGACCCGATCCACTTGCGGACCGCGGCGCTGTCGATGGCGCTGTCCTTCTTGATCGTCACCCGGAAGCGGATCGCCTTGGCCTTGCCGACAGTCTCGCGCTTGGAGGTCCAATCGAGCATTGCCGCCGCGTTGCCGAGCTGCGCCCGGAGCAGCGCGGACGTCGCCGCGGTGTCCATGCGCCCGAGCGCCCCGCCAACCTTGGCCGCGGTCGCGGCGTCCTTGAGGGGCGTGGAGAACGCTCCAGTGAGGTACGGCGACTCCTTGGTAATCGCCACCATTCCCGACTGTCCTCCGCCGACCATGCCGGCCAAGTAGGCGTCGTAGTACGCCAGCGCCGCTGCCGCCGCCTTGGTCTTGTCCGCCGCCAACCGGTCGCGGTAGTGCCCCATGATCTGCTTCCAGACCGTCCCGATGCTCGTGGCGCCGATCATCAACGGCGCTCCCGCCCCTCCCAGGACCGCCCGGTCAATCTCGAACGGGCGCACCTCGCGCGCCGCCGCCTCCAGCGTCGTCCCCGGGCGGGCCATGAGGCGCGCCTTCAGGATGAGCCCGCGCGCCGGATCGAGCGCCAGCCCGATCTCGACCCGCTCGGCGTCGCCGACCAGGCCCAGTAACGTCCCGAAGGTTTCGTAGTAGCTGTCCGGCGTCATGACCGCCGTCTGCGCCGTCTGCATCTGGCGCATTTGCTCGAGGAACGCGGCGATGGCGCTCTTGACGTCGGTCCCGTGCGCGCGGGCGATCGCCTCCGGGTAGATCGTCGTGGTGGCGTCGTCGGCGCTCGGGTGCCGCGCCTCCAGCGCCAGCATCGTCCCGCGGGCCATCGCGTCGACCTCGTCGCCGATGACCACCACGGCCCCGGCGCGGTAGACCCAGCCCTGCGACTTGCCGGCTCCGTTGGCGAGCATCGTCAATGGACCGCTGGTCATGACCGGCTTGCCCAGAGCCGCGATCAACTTCTCGGCTTCGGCCGGGCCACGCGCCGGGATCGCCAGCACGACCCCGCTGCGCCCCTTTTCGTCGAGGGCGACGACCGCCGCGCCGCAGGGGCTGGCGAGATCGAGGTTGGCCGCCACCTCGGGAGCGAGGCCAGCCTCCGACAGCAGCATGTCGCGCAGGCCGTCGGCGGTCATCGGGATCGGCACCGCCGATCCGACCAGCTTCACACCATTCGCCAGCAGGCGCTCGAACGAGCCGACCGAGACCGTGGCCATCTGAAAGGGGCGCGCCGTCGCCGGCGGCAGAAGCGTGACGGGTGGACCGACCGACGGACCGGCCGGCGCCTTCGCCACCGCGCCCGGCGCCGCTGCGGCCGGCGTCTTCGGCGGAGGCGCGGTCCCCGCGCAGGCCGCCGCCAGCAGACACAAGAGGACCACACCCCTTCGCACGGGCTCAATCATGCCGGGACGATAACCGCAGGCACGCCACGCCCCTAGCATTTTTCAGAGCGCGAGGTTGCGGGGACCGGCCACGCTTGCTACCGTCGGCGAGATGTCGCGATCGGCGCGAGCCCGACTGGTCAGCAGCGCGGTGGCGGCGCTGCTCGCTGGCGCGCTCGGTGGAGGCTGTGGAAGCTCACCGCCGATGGACAAGAACTTTGGAACCGACCTCGGCGCCGACTTCCGAGCGCCGATCACCGACGCCGGCTCGGACAGAGACACGAACGTGACGCCGGAGGCATCCGTCGACGGTGCCGGCGGCGCGGCCGGCAGCGGCGGTGGCGCGGGCGCGGCGGGACAGACGGGCGCCGGCGGCGCGGCCGGAAACCCCGGGGCAGCCGGCGCAGGCTCATGAAGGGCATGGACATCAGGCCCGATTTGGTCGAAAAAAGATCCTAGAGGAACCGATGCAGGTCGTTTGCGCCACGTGCCAGCTCAGCTTCGATGCGCCCGAAGGATCGACGGGACTGGTCTGTCCGATCTGCCGCGGACCGCTGCGACCTCAGGCCGCCGCTGGAAGCGAGGGCGACGGCGGTAGCAAAAAGGCGCACGAGTGGAGCGGCGGCGATCTCGACGATCTGATCGGCATCCTGAGCGCGCCAGCAGTTTCGGCGCGGGTCGAGGTGCTCGGCGCGACCGGTGACGCGGCCATCGGTGAGGTTCACCTGCTGGCGGGCGGTGTCTCGGACTCTATCTTCCAAGGCAAGGCGATCGACGACGCGCTCGACCGGCTGCGGGCGGAGAAGCCGACCCGATTCCGCGTCGAGCAGCGGCTCCCCAACGCGGTGGACGGCAACCTGAGCGAGGCGGGCCCGGAAACTGGGACGCTCGACGGGCGCGCGCTGGCGCACCTCATGCGCTATTGCGAGGACTACGTCATCAGCTGCGCCATCGACGTGTGGCGCGGCAACGAGACGGCGCGCGTGGAGTACAAGCGCGGCGAGATCAGCGGCGTCACAGTCGGCGGCATCGACGCCCCCGAACGACTCGCCGAGGTGATGCAGTGGTCGTCGGGCAACTACCGGCTCGTCGTCCCCGAGTTCAAGCTGCCAGCCACCGCGCCGAAGCGGGCGAAGTCGTCGACGGCCACACCAGCGCCGGTCCCGGCGCCCGCACTGTCGGCGCAGGCGGCGCGGAACGCCAGCTCCACCAAGACCATCTTCGGAATGCCCGTCGCCGAGGTCGCGAAGGCCCGTGCGGCCGCGGAGGCCGCGAAAGAGGCGGCCAGGGAGGCTTCGAAGGCTGCCCCGGTTCCGGTCGTCGCGCCCGCGCCGGTCGCCCCACGTGTCGTTCCGCCCAGCGTGGCTCCGACCCCGACGCCGGCACCGATGACGGCCTCGCGCGACAGCGCCACCAAGACCATCTTCGGCGTGCCGGCGCCGCGCGCGCCCGAGGGCTACCTGCCCGGGCAGCGCGCTTCGCAGCCGGGCGCTCCCGCCGTCGGCGCCGATGCCGATTCGGGGCGCACGGAGACCGCCAAGGTCGATCGCAAGACCGGCGCACGCAAGGTCGACGTCCCGGCGCCGGCGGTCGTGGCCCCGACGACAACGACCGGCGCCGCTCCGCCCCGCGCAGCGGCCGCGCCGATCGCCGCGCCGACCGCAGAGCCGAGCGAGCCGCAAGCGGCCACGACGCCCGGGTTCGATTCGCGCGGGGCCGTGCGCAAGCGGCCCGAGTCGGGTGCGACCGCCGCCGCTGAAAAGCAGCCCAGCGGACAGACGCAGATCTGGACGTACGTCGGCGTCGGCTTCGCGTTCGGCCTCGTCCTCCTCGGCATCTACCAGCTTTACGGTCTCCTGGCCCATTGAGGGGACCCGCACCGTGCTGAGCGCCGTCGTCGACGCCTATCGGCGGACACGGAAGCCGAAGGATATTTTCTGGAACAAGTTCGTCGCCCGGCCGCTGGCCGCTGTGGCGATCGTCCCGCTGGCACGCACCGGTGTGACGCCGAATCAAATCACGCTGGCGACGCTGCCCGTCTTTCTGGCAGGCGCGGCGGTGATGGCGTTCCTGCCCAGTTGGCGGATGCTCTGTCTGGGCGTAGCGATCATCGAGGTCTCCTACGTGCTCGACTGCGCCGACGGACAGCTGGCCCGTCTCAAGGGGACGTCGTCTCCCGTAGGCGCCCATCTCGATTTCTTGATGGACGAGCTCAAGGCCTTCGCGCTCTGCGCGGCAGTGGCGGTCCGCCTCTGGTGGCCGTCTCACGAAGGGCGCTGGCTGCTGGAGGGGATCGGGGGCCTCTTCATCGTGGCGGGGGCCATCAGCCTCACGACGTTCATGCGCCGCCCCGAATACGCCGCCGCCACCGGCTCCGGCGTCGCCAAGGGGGCCGGCGACTATGGCGAGGGATTCGCGGCGGCCGCGCCAGCAAAGCGTTCGCCGCTCGCCCTCGTCGAGGCGGTCGGGCGCTTCGTCGTCCACTACCCGAGCTACATTGTCTTCGTGGCGCTCGCCAACCGGATGGACCTGTTTCTCCACGCCTACCTGGCAATGAACGCGGCCTACGCGGCCCGCGCGCTCCTGACCATCGGACGTTCGCTCGGGCGGACACGGGGAGGAGATCGCGTGGACGTAGCCGGGCTTCGCCCGGCGGAGTCCGTCGCGGGGGGGAGCGGGGACCCTTCGAGGGTCCCCGACCACAAATGAAGGCGATCATCGTGGCCGCCGGACGGGGCCGCCGCCTCGGGCAGGAGACCGAGGAGATCCCGAAGTGCATGGTCGAAGTCGCGGGGCGCGCGATCCTGCACCGGCAGCTCGACGCGCTGGCCGCCGCCGGTGTCGACGACGTGGTGATCGTGCGCGGCTATCGCGGCGACAAGATCGCGCCGCCGGCAGGTGGGCCCCCGCTCCGCTTCGTCGAGAACTCGGACTGGGCGGAGAACAACATCCTGACCTCGCTGCTCTATGCCGAGCGCGAGATGAAGGACGGGTTCCTGTTCTCCTACTCGGACATCGTCTTCGCGCCCGAGCACGCCCGCCGGCTGGCCGAGGCGCCGGGGCCAGTGGCGCTGGTGATCGATCGGCGCTGGCGCGACGCCTACGAGGGGCGCACGCTCCACCCGGTGAGCGAGGCCGAGCTGGCGCGCGTCGAGGGCGCCGGCGCCGCCGCCGCGGTCACGCGGGTCGGCAAGCGGCTCGTCACCGCCGAAGAGGCCGCCGGCGAGTTCATCGGTCTGGCGCGCTTCTCGGCCGAGGGGGCCGAAGCGCTCGGCGAGGTCTGGCGCGAGGCGTGCGCGGGCGGCCGCAAGGCCCCCTTTGGGGCCGCCCCCACGCTTGATCAGGCCTACCTCAGCGACGGGCTCAACGCGCTCACCGCGCGCGGCGTGGCGCTGCGGCCGCTCTTCATCGACGGGCTCTGGCGCGAGATCGATACGGAAGAAGATCTGGCGCGAGCCGAGAAGACGATCAGATCCTGGACCTGATCCGGACGTAGATCGAATCTGACATGCCCGGTCCCGATCCCGCCCACTGGTTGCACCGGCTGACCGCGGAGGAGTGGTTGGCGGCGGCGGCGACCGAGATCGGCCACGCCGAGGCGGCGCTCGGTCGGCGAGCGGCCCGCCCGGGCGTGACGCACGCGCGCCGGGCTGCTGGCATGGCCTGGAACGCCGTCCTGACCGCGCACCCCGACGAGCGGGCCGGACGCAGCTACATGGAGCACGTCGTCGCGCTCGCCGACAACGCCGCCCTCCCCGAGGAGATCCGCGCGGCGGCCCAGCGCCTGCGCGACACCCCCGCGGCCCCACCCGAGCTGGTGACGCTCGGCAAGCCCGATCTCGCCCCCGCCGACGACGCCCGCACCATCCTCATCCACGCCCGCCGGCTACTCGAGCCGAACTGACTCGTCGTCCCCCTGGCTCACCAGCTTGAGGTCGGACGGCGACAGCTTGACCGGGCGCCTTGACCTTGCCGAAGACAAGGCACTATCTTTAGCGGGTTTTGAAGCTGCGCAGTTTGCGGTTCCGGCAACAGTCAGAAAAACAACCCAGGAGAAAACGAAGCTCATGAAGAAGGCTGATCTGGTCGACGTCGTGGCGCAGCAGAAGAATCTGCAGAGGCAGCAGGTAGAGATCACCATCGACGCGCTCATCGATGCCATCGCCGACGGTCTGTCCAAAGGCGAGCGGATCGACCTGCGCGGATTCGGCGCGTTCGCGGTCCGCGAGTCTGCGGCCCGCACCGGGCGCAATCCCCAGACGGGTGCACCGATCGAAATCGCCGCTCGTAAAGTACCCACATTCAAGGCTGGCAAGGAGCTTCGGGATAAGGTCAACCGCCCCGTCTAAGCCCCAACCCAGACCGCCCACGCACCAAGCAAGCAAGCAGACACCAGAAGAAGAGATGGGTACCCGACTTTTCATTGGTAATCTTTCGTACAACGTCACCGAGCAGGAGTTGCGGGAGGCGTTCACCGGCGAGCAGATCGAGCTGCGGAGTGTCCGTGTTGCGCTCGATCGCGAAACCGGCCGTCCACGCGGGTTCGCCTTCGTGGAGACCGCCACCGACGACGGCGCCAAAGCTTCGATCGAGAAGCTCTCCGGGCGCATCCTGCAGGGGCGTCCGATCATCGTCGAGGAGGCGCAAGCCAAGCCGGCCGGGCCTCGCCCGGCGGGTGGTTATGGGAGTGGCCCGCCACGCCCCGGAGGCGGTGGCTTCAGCCCGCGTCCTCCGGGCGCGGCAGGACCGGGTGGCCCGCCGCGTGGTCCGGGGGGGCCAGGTGGTTTTAGCGGAGGACCTCCTCGCCCAGGGGGCGCCCCGGGCGGCCCGCCGCGCGACTTCGGCCCGCCGCGTGCTCCGGGCGGTTTCAGGCCCGGGGGCTTCGGTGCCGCTCCGGGTGCACGACCCAGCGAGGGCCCGCCCCGTCGCGAGCGCCCCGAAAAGAAGCGTTCGACCCGCCCCAAGCCCGAGGAGCGCGAGCGGGGCAACTGGCGCTGGGACGGCAAGGACGACGAGTAGCAGGAGGCCTAGGCTGAGCCGCGCCTGGCGGCGCCCGTAAGTCGTGACAGGCGTCATCGCCTGAAAAATGCGATAATCGCTCGAGGGCGCGCACTTGACGCCGGGGCGGATTTTGGTAGTCGACGATGACCCGTGGATTCAACGGATCGTCGCGCGTGCGCTCGGACAGCGCGGCCACCAGGTCAGCCTGGCCGGCGAGGCGACTGGCGCATTCGTGGTCGCCTCCAAGATCAAGCCGGACCTGATCCTGACCGCGATCTCGCTGCCGGCGATCGACGGCTGGGCCTGGTGGGAGCGGCTGCGCACGCTGCCGGCCTGCGCCGACGCGCCGATCATCTTCCTGCTGTCCGACGTCGACGAGTCGACGACCATTTCGGGTGCCGGCCCGCGCGATCAGCGGCTGCGGAAGCCCTTCCGGATGGAAGATCTGGAGCGGGCGGTCGTTACAGCTTTCGGGGGCGGGAAAGTGAATACCCTCGTGGGGCAACCGACGGCACAGGCCGAAACAACCGACGTCAAACCTTCGGCTGGCCACCGGCCGCTGTCGGCGCTGCGCGGCGCGCTCGATCAGTTGGGCCTGTCGAGCGTGCTGACGGTGCTGGAGATGGAGCGCAAGAGCGGCATTCTGCTTTGCGAGCGCGAGTCGGGGGTCGCGCGGCTCTTCCTGCGCAAGGGGCGGGTCGTCCGCGCCGACAGCGACGAGCCGCTCCTAACGGGCGCCGCCGCCGTCTACGAGGCGCTCTCCTGGCGGACCGGCACGTTCGACTTTCTGATCGGCGACATCGGCGGCATCGACGACATCCAGTCCTCGACTACCTTCCTGCTGCTCGAGGCGGCACGTCGGGTCGACGAGGCAAACGAAGATCGCCGCTTGGGCACGATCAAGAGCAAGATCTGACCACCTTGCAGGTCGAGACCACGGAGCGCGCCGCCCGCGAGATCATCGAGCTCTGCATCGTCGTGCCGCAGGAATGCGACGGCTGGCGGCTCGATCACTTCCTCAAGCGACGAATCGGCCGGCTGTCGCGCACGCGCATCCAGTCGATCCTCCGCACGCAGATCTTCTTCTCCGACGGGAGGTCAGTGCGGCCGGCGGCGTCGGTGCACGCCGGTGAGACGATCCTGCTCCGCCGGCCGGCCCCTATCGAACCGGAGGTCCCACGCCACTTCCAGATCCTCTACGAGGACGCCAGCGTCCTGGTGATCGACAAGCCGGCGGGCCTGCCGATGCACACCACCGCCAAATTCTGGCGCAACACGCTGACTGCGCTCTTGCGGGAGCGCTACCCGAACGAGTCGATGGAGGTCGCCCACCGGATCGATCGCGAGACCTCCGGAGTCCTGGTGATCGCGCGCGGCCACGAGGTGGCGAGCTTCCTCACCCGCGCCTTCGCCCGCCGCGCCGTGGAGAAGACTTACCTGGCGTTGGTCAAAGGACACCCCCCGGACGAGGGGCGGATCGATCGACCACTCAAGCTCCTCGACTCGCCGTCGCACGTGATGATGGGGACGGCGCCGGATGGATTGACGGCGGTCACCCGGTACCGCGTCGTGCGGAGATTCGCCGCCCACACGCTCTGCGAGGCGCACCCGGAGAGCGGACGGCAGCACCAGATCCGCGTTCACTTCCAGTCGATCGGCCACCCGATCGTGGGCGACAAGCTGTACGGCGCCAGCGAGGCGCTGTTCATGCGCGCCTGTGACGAAGGGGTCACGCCCGAGCTCCTCACCCTGTTCGACGACCTCCCCCGCCACGCGCTGCACGCCCACCGCCTGACCTTCCCTCACCCGAAAACGAAGCAGCCACTCACCGTCGAGAGCCCGCTCCCCGTCGACCTGGTCGACTACATCGAGCGGTTGGCGCCGCACGCATGAGCGGAGCCGAGCTTTGCTCGGCGGAGCTCGTCGCGGGAGGGTGTGGGAACCCTCCCAGGGTTCCCACCTAATCCGACGGCGAGGTGTCGAGGACCCGCGAAATACTGAGGTCGAGACGACTGACCAAGAGGCCGGCCAACGAACGAAACTCGCCGGGCGGCATCCCCAGCTTGGAGCAGACCTCGCGCTCGGTCGCGTCGAGCACCTGTTGCCGGGCGCGGGCGATCCAGCGCGTGATCGTCGACTGATTGACGCTGTAGATGTTGCCCAGCTGCTCGTGCGAGAGGCCGCTCACGATCGTCAGCTTCAGCAGCAGGCGATCGCGATCGGGCAGGCCGGCGAGCGCCTCGCGCACCGCCGCCTCGAACTCCGCCTTGTACCGCGTCCGCAGGTAGTCGATCTCGGGGTGTTGATTGACGGGGAGGATCTCGTCGGCCCGCGGGTCGATGCCCGCCATCCGCGCCGCCGAGCGCCTGAGATCGAGCGCCACCCGCTGGGCCGCGACCGCCACCCAGGCCGCCAGCGGTCCGCGGCCGGCGTACGACTGGATGCGCGGCGATTTCCCCGTGGTCCCCACGAAGATCCGCTGCCAGAGGATCTGGCGGACCTCGTCGCGAAGATCGGCGCTCCGGTCGACACGCGCCACCGCGGCGGCGATCGCGCCCGCACAGAGCCGATCGCAGTGGGCAAGCGCATTCGGCACCCCGTCGGCGCAAGCCATGGCCAGCGCCAGATCCTCGACGTAGAGATCGGCCAAGCCCGCCTCGACCTCATCGCCCGCCGCGCGGGCGATCGTCTCGACGAGGCGAGCGGGATCGATCTTCAGGTCGGGCCAGGCCTGCGCGACCCGCGCGACGATCGCCTGCAGCCGCACCTCGAGATCGGCTGGCAGGGGCGCCGACGGGCACGCCCGCGCGAAGATTCGAGCCAACGCCAACTCACTCTCGCCCGCCATGAAGCTTCGTAAGTTACCAGAGAGATGGGGGAAGACGCAGCTTCTCGCCTCCGACCGCCCGTCTCTGCGATACTCCGGCGGCGATCCCATGGACTGTCTCGACGAAGAGACCGTCGTTTGCTTTGTGAACGGCGCCTTGCGTGGCCCGGCGCTCGCCGCCGTGGAGCGCCATCTGGTCGATTGCCCTGCCTGCGCGACGCTGATCGCGGTGGCCGCGCCCCCCTCGAGCGCTGACGGTCGGCCGGGCTCGTCGGCGCCGGAGTTGGCCGTCGGACGCTACCGGCTCTTGCAGCTGGTCGGCCGCGGTGGGATGGGCGAGGTCTACGCCGCGCACGATCCCGAGCTGGATCGAAGGGTCGCCATCAAGATCCTGCGGGCCGACGCCCGTGCCGACAACAACATCGAAGCGGCGCGCCTCGCGCGCGAGGCGCAAGCGGTCGCCAAGCTGTCGCACCCGAACGTCGTGGCGATCTACGACGTCGGGTCATCGGCCGGACGAATGTTCCTGGCGATGGAGCTGGTCGAGGGGGAGACACTCGCGGCCTGGCTCGCGCACCACACCCGCACGACGAGCGAGATCCTCGCGATGTTCTTGATGGCCGGACGGGGCCTGGCGGCTGCCCATCGCGCCGGGATCGTCCACCGCGACTTCAAACCGCAGAACGTGATGGTGGCGCGCGACGGCAGCGCCCGCGTGATGGACTTCGGCTTGGCGGCCGCCGGCGCTGGGCCGGGGCAGACGCCGCAGGTCCGCCTGACCAAGGATGGCGCCATCCTGGGGACACCGCTTTACATGTCGCCCGAGCAGATGGTGGGCCAGACGGTCGATCCACGGGCCGATCAATTCAGTTTCTGTGTGGCCCTCTGGGAGGCGCTGCACGGCGCGCGGCCGTTCGAAGGCTCGACGGTGCTCGAGCTGCGCGGAGACGTGCTGGCCGGGCGACCGCGCCCTGGACCGTTGCGGAGCCGCATCCCGCGCCGGATTCAGGCCGCGCTCCTGCGCGGGCTCTCTGTCGATCGCGTGCGTCGTTTTGCCGACATGAACGCGCTCCTCGACGAGCTCACCGCCGCACCGACCAGGGCGCCCACGCGAACCGCCGTCGTCGGCGTGGCGCTGGGGTTGGCGCTGGCCGGGTTGCTCGGGGGTGGCGTCATCTGGCGCGCGAAGGCCCGGAAGATGGCCGCTTGCGCCCCGGCGCCCAGGCTGGCCAACGTCTGGGAGACGGCGGCCGACGGGCGCATGCGCCTCGAGATGCGGACCACCTTTCTGAGCGTCGCCAACGACGTCCCCGACGCGCGCGAGCGCTTTGATCGCGTCAGCCAGATCCTCGACGGATACGCCAACGAATGGGCGACCGCCTCGAGCGGCGCCTGCGAGGAGGCCAGCCGCGCGGCGGCCGGCGCGACAGGCCTGCGCATGAATTGCCTCGAGCGGAGGCGCGCCGAGCTGGCGGCGCTGACCGACGTGCTCGCGCACGCCGACGCCAAGGTGGTCCGCCGCTCGATCGCCGCCGTCTCCTCCCTGGCGCGCGTCGACGGCTGCGCCGATCTCGCTGCCCTGCAGAGCGCGCCGCCGCCACCCGACAGTGGGGAGCTGCGGGCCCGCGTCGACCAGCTGACCGGCCGGCTGCTGACGCTGCGGGCCGGCGCAGCGGCCGGCCACGATTGGCAGTCGCTCGAACCAATCGGCGCGCTGACCGAGGAGGTCCGGGCGGCCAACTACGAGCCGCTGTTGGTGGAGACTTTGCTCGTCGACGCCCGCATTCGCTCGCCGTTCGATCCGGAGGGGGCGATCCCGCTCTACGAGGAGGCCTACCGGCGCGCGGGGACGCTGCACCTCGATGACTTCGCCGCGGAGGCCGCCATTCAGCTGACCGCGATCGTGGGGACTTTCCAGCATCGGTTCCCCGCCGGAGAGCGCTGGGCCAGCCTCGGCGAGGCCGCGCTCGGACACGCGGGTGAGCACGAGCGGCTGCGCGGCTGGTTCTTCAACGTCCGGGGCGCGCTCGAAGCGGCGCAGGGTCAGTGGCGGCGCGCCGAGGCGGACTTCGCCTCATCGACATTGGTCCGCGAGCAGGCGCTCGGCACCGCTCACCCCGACCTGGCGGCGTCGCTGGTGAATCTCTCGAGAGCGACGCTGATGCTGGACGACGCCGCGGGGGCTGGCGACGCCGCCGGGCGCGCCTTCAAGCTGGCGAGCGCGATCTTTCCCGCGGACGCCTACGAAGTGAACGCGGCGCTGCTCGCGCGCGCCCACGCCCTCGTCGGGCTCAAACGGGCCGCCGAGGCGCGCGCCTACGTGACTGCCGTCGAGGCCTCCTTCGAAAAGACGCTCGGGCGCGACCACCCGTTCCTGGCCGATCCGATGACGGTGCTCGGCGAGGTGGCGCTCGCCGAGGGGCGGCCTCTTGATGCGCGCGCCGTTTTGGAGCGCGCCTGGGAGATCCGCTCCACCCACGTGACCGACTCCGGCGCGCGTGAGGAGACCGCCTTCGCCCTGGCCCGCGCGATCTGGGGCTCGTCGGAGGCCGATCGCACGCACGCGCTGGAGCTGGCGAACGAGGCGCGCGACGGCTACGCGGCGATCCCAGATCTCGCTCCCCGGCTGGCAGCCGTCCAGCAGTGGATCGACGAGCGCGCCGACGCCCCCCTCGCTCACCACCGCCAACGCTGACGGCGAGCCGCGCAGGCACCGGCGCCCAGACTGTCAGCTCTTCGGCGGCGCCAGCTCTTCGTCGACGATTCGCTTCACGGCGGAGGGGTCGAGCTTCCCTTTGTTCGCCTTCATGATCTCGCCGACGACGCGTCCAGCGGCCTTCGGATCGGAGACCCCGAGCCGCACGACAGCCTCACGCACGATCGATCGCGTCTCGTCATCCGAGGCGGCCTTGGGGAGAAAACGCGCGCAAAACCCAATCTCGAAGTCGATCTGCGGGATCGCCTCGGCGCCGCGCGCGCCGATCGCCACATACTCCTCGCGCGACTTGCGGAGCTGCTTCTGATAGGCGGTGATCACGTCCAGCCAGAGCGTGTCATCGAGCGGCCCTTTGAACCCGGCCGCGGTGCGGCGCTCCATGTGCTTGGTCTTGATCATTCGGATGCAGTCGGTCGTGCGACTGTCCTTGGCGCGCATCGCCTCTTTGAGTAGATCGTTAAGCTGGACGTCGATCGGCATGACCGTGGAAGCTAGGCTGAAATCGATAGCCCCGCAACCGCACGCCTGTGAATGAGAGGCACGCTTCGGGACCGTCCCGACCTTAGGGTGCTATAATCTCGGGGTCTTCGCGCCGCCTTGGTGGGCGCGCCGCTTGCTTCTTCCAGGGTGGTCATGCGTCTCAAGAGCTCACTATCGGCGCTTGTCGGAATGGTTGGTCTCGGGATAGCCGGGGCCGGCGCGGCCCACGCCCAGGCGGAGGCGGCCCCTCCGCCTCCCCCCTCGCAAGAGATGGCGCCGGCACAACCACAAGAACAGATGCAGATGCAGGCTGCGGCGCCTGATCAAGGTCCGCCCCAGCAGGACTATCCGATCCCCCCCAATGTTCAGGGGACGGCCGTTCCGGTTCAGGGCGGTGGCTACTGCTTCGGCGGCCCGCACCCTGCGCCTGGCGGCGGCTGGGAGGCCTCGCCGAACCCGCACGTGCACAACTACGCGCCGTTCGACCTGCGGCTCTTCTCGTACCACAACGGCTGCTATTACTTCATCGGCGACCCGCGTGACTTCGGCTACACCGGTCAGTCGTACAGCTACTACGGCGCGCATCCGATCGCAGACGATTACGGCGGCGGCTGGTGCTTCATGGTCGGCCCGCACTACCATTGGTGGCGGCCCTGGTCCCAGTACTTCACCACGGTCGGTCCCTGGTACTACTGGCAGGGCCCCTACGATCCGTTCTTCTGGGCCTACTGGCCGTTCTATTCGTTCTACTACCGGAGCTACTACCCGAGCTTCTACGCGGGCGGGCGTTACTTCCGCGGCGGCTTCCGCGCCGCCCCGCCGATCGCCCGTGTCCCTGCGTCGGTCGGAGCGGGCTGGCGTGGCGGCCCGGCGGTCGCCGGTGGCGGCTACCGGGGCGGGCCGGGCGGAGGCTGGCGCGGCGCGCCGGCAGCCGGGGCGGCAGGCGCCTGGCGTGGCGGCGCAGCGGCGCCGGCCTACCGCGGCGGGGCAGCGGCGCCGGGCGGAGGTTGGCACGGCGGCGGGGTCCCTTACTCTGCTCCGCGCGTGGGCGGCGGTGGCGGATTCCACAGCGGCGGCGGATTCCACGGCGGCGGCGGCGGCGGCTTCCACATGCACGGGCGTTAGACCGCAGGCGCCTCCAAGGGGCCTCCAAGGGCGCTTCTAGTTGTTCCCGTGGGGGAAGAAGCTGTCGTCGTAGGAGAACTCGGTGTAGCGGTCGAAGCCGATCGCCAGGAAAAGATTGATGGCGAAGGCGACCACGACCAGCGCGCGGAACAGCTTGGTGATCGGTCGGTTGCCGACGGCCAGCAGAACCATGAAGTAGATCATGTAGTCGAGGCTAAATCGGTAGCCCCACTGCACGTAGCCGGAGTTTTGATAGAGCAGCGACGGGAGCGCCGTCGTCAAGATGGTGATCCAGAGCGCCTTGGTGAGCGGGCTCCGCTCTTGCGGCATCACCGTGTAAGCGAGATTGGGCGAGGTGACGAGGAGGCTCACGCCATGCTGGCTGACCTTCACGTATGGATAGTGGGTCATGATGCGCGGCAGGAGCACCAGCGCGGCGGCCAGGTTGCGCGACAGGAAGTGGTAGTTGAAGAGGCCGAAGCGAAACATTCGGTCCTGCCACTGGACGGGCATGAATCGGTGCCCGAACTCGAACGGATTCTGGAAGCGCGCGTAGTTGTAGGCGGCGAGCGCCGCGCCCCCGACGGCGATCGGCGCGGCGAACTTCAGCAACGACACGAGCAGCGCACGGCGCGATTTCTGGTCACGCAGACCGTCGCGGCCACCGACGGCGCGCACCGCCTCGAAGAGGAAGAGCGGCAACACCACCCAGGGCGGCCGAGTGGCGAAGCCGAGCGCGACGCAGATTCCGGCCAGCACCGGCCGGCGCGCCTCGATCGACGCCCAGACGTAGCCGATCGACAGCGTGACGGCGATGATCTCCGCGCTGAACCAGACCTCGCCCACCACCGCGCAGAAGTAGTAAACCGATCCGACGCCGAACATCGCGGTCAGCCACAGATCGTCGACCTCGCTGCGTTGCGAAAGGCCGCGGGCGCGCAGCGCGCGAAGCAACAGGAACAGCAGCATCGGGTTCAGCCCCGCCCACAACGCCGTGAACAGCACGTCGTTGAAGTGAAGCCCCCAGATCGCCACGAAGGGGAGCATCGGTATCGCCGGGAAGGGAGGGAACGAGACGAGCCGAACCGTCGAGCGCGTCGCGATCTCCGCGGCCGGCACGGTGAAAGGTTCGCCGCGCAGCGGATAGAGCCGGTCGGCCGGGCCGGCAATGCGGCCACCTCCGTAGATACCGCGCAGCTCGCGGCCGTCCTTCAGCTTGAGGACGTCGATCTTCGCCCAGTCGTTCTCGTTGGGCGGCGGCCCGGCAAGCGTCAACCTGCCGTGCAGCCACCCTTCGGCAAGATAGACATAGTGGTTGTACTGAGAGTGCGCGCGCAGTCGACCGCCCGACGCGCCGAGGTAAGCGCCCGTGAATGCCAGGTAGATGACGACCGCCCCGCGCCAGCCGCGCAGAAGGCGCGACAGTCGGAGCCGCGACAGCGACGACGACGGAGCCGAATCTGCGGGCGAGGCGGTCTCGACCGGTTTCTCCGCGGCGGTCTCCCCAGGAGATGGCGAGGTCGTCACCGCGCCCCCCGCTCATAGAGCGTCACCATCGGGACACCTTCGCGCGCGCGCACGGCGATCGGACGGGTCGTCCCGTAGTACTGCCAGAACCAAGCCTCGTACTTGGTCCAATGTTTTTCGTAGAAGAGAATTCCGATCTCCGAACGCTTGATGCCTTCCTCGCCGAAGCCGGTGTCCCCGACCTCGAGCGAGAGCCGACCGTCCCGTTTGTACATCGAGATCGCGTCGGAGAGGGTGTCGTGCCAGTAGAGCCTGCGGTTCTCGGGGACGCGGCGGTCGAGGTCGGGGAGCATCGGGAGCACTGAGTAGCCCCAGAACTGCCGGTTCATGCCGAGCGAGGCGCCGCCGGCAAAGCCGCCCGCCAGCAGGTTGTAATGCCCGAGCCCGTCGGGGTGGGAGCGGCGCGTCTCGACCAACGCCGGGAGGCAGACGAGGAGCGCCAGGGCCGCGGGCATGACGGCGGCGGGACGCCAGCGCACCCGCACGTCGGTGAGCACCTCACGCAGCGCGCGCCCGATCGCCGCGAGGCCGATCCCCGCCATGACTGCCAGGTAGGGCATCGCCGCCAGGAAATGCTTCACGCCGCCGAAGATCGGGGTCGAGGGGACGGCCAGGACCGCCATCGGCCCCAGCGTCTGGAAGAGGACGAACGCCCCGGGTGCGCGATCAACGTCGGCGCCCGGGCGCAGCCAGCTCGGGCGCTCGGCCGTGGGGGCCTCCGCCTGCTCGCTTTCGGGATCGACCGGCGCGCCGCGCCGACGTCGCGCCAGCACGCCCGCGCCGATGGCGGCGAGCGCGAGCGTGGTGACCGGAACGGTCAAGCCGGTCTCGACGAACGGCGCGGTCGCCCGCAGCCACTTCATCGCTGCAGTGGTCGGCGGCTGGTTGAAGTTGTAGCCGAGGTACTCGAAGTTGTAGTGCTCGTGCTCGAGGTGGCGCAGCACGTAGGCACGCGTGCGCGCCGCTGGCGCCACCCAGAGCCAGGGCCAGTGCGCGAAAAAAAGAAGTGGGCCGAGCACCAGCATCGCCACGAACACCAGCGGGATCGGCGTCAGCCGGCGCGCCCGCAGATCGCCCCGCCGCATCCAGAGGTAGTGCGCGACGAGAAAGAACGGGATCAGCCAGGCGTTGTGTTTGACCCCCAGCGCGACGCCGAACAGCCCGCCGGTGGCGATCCCCCAGCGCGGACTGCGCAGCGACTTCCAGTAGCCGAACCCGACCGCGAAGGCCATGGTCACGATTGGCGCGTCGAAGCAGGCGATCTGCGCGTGGAAAAAGAAGTGCGGCTGCGCCAGCGTCAGCACCGCCGCGACCGCCGACGGCGCCCGCGGCAGCCAGCCGCGCGCGAAGCGGTAGACGAGGCCGACCAACAGCGCCGCGAACAGGATGGCCGGAAAGCGAAACGCGGTCGAGTCGCGCGAGAAGAGCGGCAGTGTCGTGTGCCGCGCGGGGATGGGAACCGGGTGGTAGCCGTGGGTCGCCCCCATGCAGGAGCAAGAGTGGAACGCGCGCCAGGAGATCCCGTAGAGCGCCTTCATGACGACCGGATGATCGGGCGCGTTGTCGCTCCAGTAGCGATCGATGTCCGAAGGGGTGAGCGAGCGTCCCGGGCGGCCGTGCGCCAGGTTGTCGCCGAGCTCGCTGAACCAGCCCCAGTAGCGCTCGCCCGCGCGCATGTACTGCGCCTCGTCGCGCCCGATCCCCTGCCGCCCCTCGACGGCGAGCAGCCAGACCACCGTCCCGAACGCGAGCAACGCCGTGATGAGCCAGTCCGCCCGACGTGGGCTGAGGCGTTTCACCGGCGCGCCTCGGCGGCGAAGGCGAAAAAACGATCGGAGGGTGCGGCCGACGTGATCTCCAGCCTGACCGGGACCGTCTGCCCCGCGCGCGCGGTGGTGTCGATCCGCGTCCGGGTCCAGCCGCTGTCGTCGCTGGTCACCGGAAGCTCGGTCGTCTGATCGCCCACGGTGAGGCGCGCCTCTACCGTGCCGCGCGCTGCCTTCCGCATCCAAGTGTCGTGGAGCCCCGTGGCGATCACCAGCGCGCGCCCCAGCGGCACGGCGGGAAATTCGATCACCACCGCCGCGCCGGCGACCGGTTCGGTGAGCAGCGCCTCCCGCAGCTTCTGGTCGACCTCCACGAGCTGCCGGTGGAGGCTGTTGTTGCCTGGCGCGGGACAGATGACGCGCTCACCAGCGAGGGTGCAGGCGACGACGACGCCGCTGGCGTCACGCCGGCTGACCTGGGCGTCGGCCCAGCGCGCGACGAAGTCGTAGTTGACGATCTCGGCCGGGCGCTCGACCAGGCGGACGCGCAACCGGCCGAACCGTTCGTCGACCGTGGTGGTCCCGCCCGGCGACAACGGCGCCTGCGCGCCGCGTTGGCCCACCTCCCAGACCCGCGCGAACCGATCGTCGTCCATCCGAGCGGCGATCTCGGGCGGGATGAGATCGCCGAGCTGTACGCGCAGGATCGGATCGGCCCAGGCGGGCGCCGCGACGATCAGATCGCCGGGGCGAAATCCGGCCCGGACGGCGGCCCCGGCGGCGACCCAGTCGGCGTCGGTCGGCGCGCGGGACGGCGCCACGAGCGCCACCGTCGTCTCCACGACCGCCAGCAGCGAGACGGCCACCGCCGCGCCCAGCATCAGGTGCCGGCGACCCACGCCGATAGTCACGGCCGCACCACGATCTGAAAGAGCCGCAGCCTCTCCCTGCCGTCGGCGAGCGCGGGCGGCCTCACCGACAACCGCTGATTACCCCGGAAGGCGCCGAGGTAGAGCGTGTAGAGACCGGGCGGAGTCCCGACGGGGAGCGTGATCTGGAAGCGATCGCGGATCTGCTGGCCCGGGCGCCAGCGCTCGATCGGCATCAGCCCGTCGACGGGGACGTGGTCGAGGTTGCGGCTGCCGCCGGACGGACCCTCCAGCTGGAAGAACAGCCGCCAACCTTTCGACAGCCGCTGTTTGACCGCGAAATGGGCGACCGCTTCGATCGAATCTCCCGGCCGCATCTCGGGGGCCGACAGATCGTAGCCGCGCACGACGATGTCGTCGCCCAGGCCCGCGTCGAGCACGTGCGCCGGCGTGGGGCCCGGCCGCCCTGCCGGTGTCACGTCGGCCGCCATCCTGGCGGCGGCGCCTGGCGGGAAGGCCAGACCGGCAACCATCCGCTTCAAATCGCGCGAGAGGCCGACACACAGCGGATCGCCCGCCACGTCCCAGATGTCGCGCGCCTCTGTGGGATCCTCCGTCCGGTCGTAGCACTCGGTCGTGTCGCTGGGGGTCTCGTTCCAGACGAGGTGGCGGCGGGTCGTCACGAAGGCACGCTTCTTCCCGCGCTCCGACGTCACCTCCTGGAAGACCGCGCGCGTGTCGGTGTCGGCGGACGGCGGACCGGCGAGGTCGGGGACCAGCGAACGGCCGATGAAGCTCGGCTCGGCCCTACCCCGCGCCAGGTTCACCAGCGTCGGCGCGATGTCGACGTGGCCGGCCGGCGCCTCCACCCGCCGCGGCGCCAGCCCCGGCACGCGCACGATGAACGGAACGCGCGTCTGCGCCGTGTAGAGGTCGAAGCCGTGCTCGGTCACGCCGTGCTCGCCGAACCCCTCGCCGTGATCACCGGTGACGACGATGGCCGTCCTGTTCCAGAGGCCCGCCTCGCGCAGGTGAGCCAGGAGACGCCCGAAGTGCAGATCGGTGAAGCGAATCTCGCCGTCGTAGAGATCCATGCGGGCCGTCCCGAACGAGGGCACTTCGGGGTGCGGCTCGTACGACAGGTGGGGATCGTAGTAGTGCAGCCAGAGGAAGAACTTCCCGTCCTTGTGCGCGTCGACGAAGGCGATGGCGTCGTCGGTCATCTCGCGCGACGACGAACCGCGCGACTCCATCGGCCCGTTGACCGCCACGTGCAGCACGGCGCGATCGGAGCGATAGAGATCCATCCCGCGCTCGAAGCCGCGGCGGTCGGCGATGGCGAAGTAGTTGAAGCTGAACATCCCGGCGGTGAAATAGCCGTCGTCGTGCAGCGCTTCCGCGGTGGTGCGCATGTTGCGCCCGAGACGCGGCCACCAGATCGACTCGTCCCAGGTGATCGCCGACGGCCAGCGGCCTGTGGCAATCGCCGGCATCGAGTAGCGCGTCGACGGCGCGTGCGCCCACCCGTTCACGAACAGCGCGCTCTCGGCGGCCAGCGCGTCGATCGCCGGTGAGGTCGCGCGCCCGTAGCCGTAGCAGCCGAGGTGGTCGGCGCGCAGCGTGTCGATGGTGACCAGCAAGAGATTGAGCTCGCGCGGGACAGACGCCGGCAGCTCGACCATCGTCGCCGGTGGCGGCAGCGCGTCGGTCGCGTCCTGGCCGTCGCAATCGGCGTCGATACCGTCGCCCGGAATGTCGATCGCGCCCGGATGGACCTCCGGATCGCTGTCGTCGCAGTCGCCGCCGCCGAGCGCCCTGGCGTAGCCGTCACCGTCGAAGTCGAGCATCGCCCGCCCCGCCTCCAAGGCCGGACCGACCAGCGCCGCGCGCGCGCTGCCGGCCTTGCGCGCCGGCTCGAACTCCGACGCGCGCAGGAGCACGAGCGCCGCCACGACGCCAACCGCGGCCGCCCATCCGGCCGTGGCGCCAGGCATATGTGGCGGGCGCCGGCGCAGCCAGAGCGCCGTTGCGATCCCAACGGCCGCGATCGCCAGGCCGCCGAGGATATCGGTCCAGGGAGCGAAACGAAGATTGTCGCCCCAGAAGACGCCGAGCCCTATCATCGCCAGTGCGCCATACGCCCCGCCCGCGAGAAGCCCGGCCGCGCGCCAGCCGATCGGCAAGCGGACCGTCGAAATCCAGGCGAGCCCCATCGGCAGCAGGAACGCCGCGGCGGCCGACCAGACGCTGCGCTCGACCAGCGCGCCTCCGCGCAGCGGCGCGTGCGTCCGCGCGAGTGCGACGAAGACGACGACGCTGGCGAAGGCGACGAGCAACGGACCGAGCAGCGCCAACGCCGGCTCGGTCGGGCGCGCCAGGCCGGCCGCTCCAGCCGAGCGCGGATCTTCAGGAACGTTCCGCTTCGGGCCTACGAGGGCCAGAAGGCGCGCGAGCGCCGGCGCCAGCATCGCGCCCGCCAGGGCCGCGACGATGCCCGCCAGCGCGGTCAGTCCCGCGGCGAGAAATCGGTTGCGCCGCAGCGCCGTGGCCGACACGACCGCCGCCGCCGCCGCCGCCGCGCCGGCTCCCACCACGAGATAGGCGAGCGCCCGGGCCCAGATCGGCGTGCGCGCACGCCGCCCCCAGACAGCCAGACGACAGGTTGCCTCGGCAACGGCGCCAGCCAAGAGCCCCGCCAGCGCGTCGACGGAGGCCGCCAGAATCGCCGTCCCGAGCGCGATCCGCGCCCCGGTCCCGACCAGCAGCGCGGCCCGCATACCGTCGACCATTCCGACCGCCGCCCCCCCGAGGGCGCCCGCGAGCGCCCCCAGGCCGATCTTCGAGCGGGGGTGGTCAGCCATCCCGCGCAGCAAGCTACCACGACGCGCGCAGCGGCGACGGTGTCGGGCGTCTCAACAGGCGCTTGATCGCGTGGACGGAGCGCGGCTTCGCCGCGCGGAGTCCGTCGCGGGGGGTTCGGGGACCCTCTCAGGGTCCCCGACAAAGCGTGGACGGAGCGCGGCTTCGCCGCGCGGAGTCCGTCGCGGGGGGGTTCGGGGACCCTCTCAGGGTCCCCGACACAATGGCAGAGTGAGCTTGAATCCGACGGGGACCCCCTGATGGGTCGCCATCCCGACGATCGCGCCGTGGCTGTTGATGCCGTTCGCCTGTTGCAGCTCCCAGCCCTGCGACGGATCGACGTAGTCGTTGAGCGCGTGCAGGCCGCCGAGGCCGCCACCATGCACGACCGCGACGTTGGTGTGCGCGTCCTTGGCGACCCAGCCCACGACGTCGCCGGTCGGGTCGACCGCCCAGCCGACGCTCGGTGCGCCGCCGAGCGTACCGAGGTCGTCGACCTGGCCCGTCGCCAGGCTCATCCGGAAGCCGTGGCTCTGTCCGTCGTGCAGGCCGTAGCCGACGACGAACCGGTCGTTGACGTCGTTCGCCCCGCGCAGCACCCATCCGGGTGTTTTCGCGCGGCTGTTGAGATCCTGCAGCGCCGGGTGCGCCTCGCGCGAATCGTAGAGAAAAGCGTGGCCAACGTCGTCGAGCGCCGAGCCGGAGAGCTGCGCGTTGCCAACCACCAGGCCCGACTCGCTGATGCCGCTGGCCGAGCTGCGCGTCCCGCCGAGCGTCCCGAGCGGGTGCAGCCCCGACGCCGGCGACCAGAGGAACGCCTGCCAGGTCGTCGCCTCGCGGCCGAGCAGGAGGCCGACCACCTGCCCGCTCCCGTTCAGGTCCCAGACCGAACAGCCGCCGGGGCAGAGCTCGGTGTGGCCGCCGGCCGGCGTGTAGCGATAGCCGAAGAGCGTGCCTGTGCCGTCGCCGTGATCCGCGTGGCCGCCGATCGCGCCGTCGGGGGCGATCGCGGTCGCGAAGCTCTGGGCGCCAAAGCCGGGGAGCGCGCCCAGATCCTGCACGCCGCCGAGGTCGGTGTGGCGAAAGGCGTGGTAGCCGCCGCCCGCCATCTGGGCCGAGCCGACCGCCACGCCGTCGTCGTTGATGTCCTGCATGAACACGAGGCCGTTGCCGAGGGGCGGGATCTCGGTGATCGCCGCATAGGCCTCGGCAGGGGGAGAGAGTCCGGCCGTGCAGTGGGCGCGAAGCTCGGCGTTGGCGACGATGCGCGCGGCGGCGGTCATCTGCGGCGCGGCGGCGGGATCGTGCGCGTGCTCGTCCGTGCAGGCGCCGCACCCAAGCGACGTCGCGACGAGCGTCATCGACAGCGCCGTCTGAAACCTGAGCCCCAAAACGGATTGCCAGATGAATCGCATCGCCAAACACGGTTACCCGTGCGTGATCACCCTACACCCAAGGTCATCTTTGGGACGAGGACAATGTACGCGGCCACGCCTATTTTGCGGCGCGCTGCGTTCGTCGACCGCCAGATCTCTGGCGTCAGAAGTGCGACGCGCCTACTTCTTGGCCCGGCCAGCCGGGAACGGCACGTCCGACGGCTGGGCAACCAGATTGGGACCGGTCCGCTTGAGGACGACCACCGTCTGCAGCGATTGCACGTCGTTCGATTCGCGCGCAAACACCTGGACCAGGTTGCTGCCGGCGCCGATCGGGACCTCGGCGTCGAAGTCCATCTTGGTGCGATCGCCGGTGAGCCGGTTCGGCTGGTAAAACGCCTTCTTGACCGGAATCTTCGAGTTGCGATTCCAGACCCGGATGTAGACGTCGCGCACGACGCGCTCGTCGGTGGCGTGCCCCTTGATGTGGACGGTGTCGCCGGCGGCGATCGTCGGCGCCGTGACGGTCAAGAGCGGCGGCGTCACCTCCCAGTCGGGCTTGAACGTGCCGTGGACGGTGCCGCCCGACTTCAGATCGGCACTGGAGACGAAGGCCGAACGGGTCGCGTCGACGTCGACCCGCGTGAACGCCCCCAGCTTGCCGGTCACCTTGAACGCGGTCCCCTTGCCAGCGTGGCCGACCACCAGCGATCCGTCCGCCGGCGTCTCGCGCAGCGGAACGTCGTCGCGCACGATGGTCGCCGTGCCGGTCTGCGTCTCGGGGGCGGGACCGGTCGGCGCGATCTTGACCTTGATCTTGTCGGTGACCGATTCACCGAGCGTGGTGTCGCCGACCGACATCTCGAGCTGGTAGTCGTCCCCTTTGTACTCGGGACGAACCTCGTAGACGAACGAGAAGGTCTTCGATTCACCGGGGCCGAGATCCTTGGCCTCGAATCGCCCCGCGCTGATCAGGATCCCCTCCTGGCCGGTGCCGTTGCGGAGCACCGCCTCGGTATGCATCGCGCGTCCCCGTCCGATGTTCTTCACCGTGACCAGAGTGCGCACCTGCTCCCCCCGCTGGACCAGCCCGTCGCGGTTGGCGCCCTTCTGATCATCGATGGTCTGGTAGCTGTAGGCGAACATCGGGCGCTGTTTCCCCTCGATGTTGACCAGCATGTCGGCGGCGACGGCCTTGGTCACCCCGCGCTGGGTGTAGAGAGTCGCCTTGATCTCGTCGGTGCGGGTGAAGGTCGAGGTCGGGACCTTGACCGACAGCTCGTAGCTCTTCGATTCGCCCGGCGCGACCTTGCCGAACACCATCTCGTTCTCGTCGAAGAGGGGGTTGTCGCTCTCGAACACCGCCCGGACCCGGTAGGCCGGCGTGTGGCCCACGTTCTTGACCACCCCCTTGAGGTGCGCCGTCGTTCCAGCGTCGATCTTCGCGTCGCCGACTTTCCCTTCGCCCACTTTCGGGTCGCTTGCCGGCTGCAACGTCAGCTGGAGGTCGGGCTCGGCGCCGGTGGTCGGACCGGCGGTCCAATCGACCCCCAGCTTCTCCAGGGCTTGCGAGAGCTTCTTGTCCTCGACCGCCCGAACCTTGTCGAGGTACGTCTTCGACTGCTGGACCAGATCGCGCCGCTTGCTGCTCTTCGCCTGAGCCAGCAGATCGCGCGCGAAGTCCATCAGGAAGTCGGTCTTCTGGCTCTCGTCCTCGCTGTCCGCCTGATCGTCGGCGTCCTCGTCCATCTCGTCGTCATCGTCGTGGGGCTTGGCCTTCTCGTTCGGCTTCGGCTGAAAAAGATAGGCCACCGTCTCGTCCGGCTTCTCGCCATGGCGCGCGCTCGGGTGCTCGAGGTGCCACTCGTAGTCGGACTCGCGCCGCTTGTGTACGGAGGGCTGCAGCCGGATCCACGACCGCTCACCATCCTTCTGGACCAGGAGCGCGTCGGTCTCGATGTCCGGCACCACGCCGACTCCCTGAATCGAGATGTCGCCCGGCGTGAGGTACTGCGCGGTCGTCAGCTTGAGCCCCAGCTTGTCGTCGTCGGCGCCGTCACCGAACGAGATCGGCGAGGGAATGTCGAACAGCACCTGGACCGACCCCTTGCCGAAGGTCTCCTCGCCGATCACCACGCCGCGGTCGAGGTTCTTCATCGCCCCGGCCACGATCTCCGAGGCGCTGGCCGAGTTCTGGTTCACCAGGACCGCCAGCGGGACCGTCGGCTCATGGCCGCTGTCGGTCGCCGTCTCATCCTTGCGCTGCGCGCCACCGACCCCGACCATCGAGACGAGCGTCCCCGACTTCACGAAGGCGTCTGCCACCTTCTGCGCCTGCTCATAGAGCCCGCCCGGATCGCCCCGCAGGTCCATGATGATCCCCTTGACGTGCTCGCGATCGAACAGCGCCAGCGCGTCGGCGAGATCGCCGGCGCTGTTGGCCGAGAAGTGCTGCATGTGGAAGTAGCCGACCTTGGCGGGCGACTGCCCCGGACCCGACGAAACGGAGAGGATACGGGCCGCGGGATCGATCGACGGCGGGCGGATGAAGGCGCGCGTGATGGTGAACTTCTTGACACCCGTGGCGCCGTCGCGATCGACATAGACGTCCACGTTGGTGTCGACGTCGCCGCGCAGCCGGTCGACCGCCTCGGTCAGCGTCATGTTGACGGTCGATTCGTTGTTGATGCGGACGATGTGGTCCTTGGGCTTCAGGCCGACCCGGATGGCGGGTGTGTCGGGCATCGGACGCTTGACCGTGATGCGGTTCTTTTTGTCCATTTCGATCACGATCCCCAGGCCGCCGAACTTCCCCTGGGTCTGCGTGCGCATGTCCTTGTAGGTCTCGACGTCGAGCAGGACCGAGTGCGGGTCGAGCGTGTAGAGCATCCCGTTGGTCGCCGCCATTTCGATCTCCACCAGCCGCCGCGCCTCTTCCTTCTCGGGGACCGGCTGCAGGTTCGGCTGCACGAACTGGAAGATCTCCTGCAGCTTGCTGCGCAGGCTCCAGGGCGCGTCCACCTTTTCGATCGAAAAGCTCTTCTGCTGACCGTTGACCCGCACCGTCACTTGCTTGGGATCGTGCTCGGGCCAGCGGTCGATCAGGATCTCGGGGACGTCGCGCTGAACGAAGTCCAGCGCACCGACCAGCATCCGCTTGGGATCGAGCCGGTTCTTGTCGAAATAGTTCTCGCGGACGTAGAACAGCGTCTTCGAGAAGATCGGCAGGAGCGCCAGATCGTACTTTCCGGCCGCCGGGCGGGTGGCCGCGCGCAGCTGGCTGTCGGCGCCGACGCGAATGCCGTCGCCGCCGTGGCGAACGGTCAGAATCAGCGCCGCGCTGCAGGCGGCCGAGAACGCGAGAACCTTACTGAACCGCCGCATGCGCGACTCCGGGGGCAAGGGGGAGGGGGGAGACGACGAGGGATCCGGGGTCGGACCGTCGATGAGATCCATGAATTTTTTCATGATAGCCAGCCCGAACCGGGGCTGCACGGGGAGATCGCGATATACTTGCATTCTCTCATGGTCCGACGCGTGGATGGAGCCGGCCCCGAAGGCACCCCACGCAGGCGGACCTGCGCGGGGACCCCGCGCCCGGCGAAATCCGTCGTTCTAAGGTCTGAACTGTGAAGGCGCCAGGTACGCTGGCCGTCGTCGCCACGCCGCTCGGGGACGTGCGCGATCTGTCGCCGCGCGCGGCTGAGGCGCTGCGCGAGGCGGATCTGATCGTCGCCGAGGACACGCGCAGCGCGCGGCGCCTGCTGGCTGAGATCGGCGTCGAGCGCAAGCAGGTGCTTTCCTGCTTCGACGCCAACGAGGCGGCGCGCGCGGCCGAGGTCGCCGAGCGGCTGGCGAACGGCGCGCGCGTGGCGCTCATCTCGGAGGCGGGGACGCCACTCGTCTCCGACCCTGGATACCGGATCGTGGCGGCCGCGATCGCCGCCGGTGCGCGCATCGTCCCCATCCCCGGCCCGTCGGCTGTGCTGGCGGCGCTGGTCGGCGCGGGGCTGCCGACCGATCGGTTTCTCTTCCTGGGGTTCCCGCCGCGCAAGCAGGGGGGGCGGCGGCGTCTGTTCGAGAGCGTGCGCGCCCTCCCCTACACGCTCGTGCTCTACGAGTCGCCGATGCGTGCCGCGGCAACGCTGGCCGACCTGGCGGCGGTGCTGGGCGCCGACCGCCGGGCCTGCCTCGCGCGCGAGCTGACCAAGCCTCACGAGGAGCTCGTGCGCGACAGCCTGGCCGCGCTGGCCGCCCGCTACGAGACCGATCGCCCGCTCGGCGAGGTGACCCTCGTGGTCGAGGGCGCGACGGAAGACGCTGCGACCGAGGAGCTCGACGACGACGAGATCCGCGCGCGTGCTTCAGAGCTGACCGCGAGCGGAAGCTCCACCGGCGACGCCGCGCGTGC
>Ga0209890_10000124_pt1 | contig 35111 bp, 32 predicted proteins | sample OrgsoiDNA2013049_FD_185799 | JGI IMG/M metagenome (GOLD analysis project Ga0209890, IMG submission 185799) | Permafrost soil microbial communities from the Arctic, to analyse light accelerated degradation of dissolved organic matter (DOM) -... | ecosystem: Environmental > Terrestrial > Soil >... | reverse complement strand
CCCTTTTAGGGTCCCGATCTAGATCGCGTGAGGGAGAGACGGCTTCGCCGGCTCGACCTCATCGCGGGGGGCGCGGGACCCTTTTAGGGTCCCGATCTAAACGACTGGCGGCTCGCTGGCGGCCAGGTTGCACTGGTGATAGACGCGCAGATCGTCTGGGCGCATCGACCCGACGACACTGTGCCAGACGGCGCGGTTGTGGAAGATCACCAGATCGCCGTCGCGCCAGGCATGGGCGTAAATGCGGGCCGGCGAGATGGCCGGGCGCATGAGCTCGTAGAGCAGGCTCCGGCAGGTCTCGAGGTCGCCGATCGACTCGCCGTCGACGATCAGATCCTCGACGCAGTAAGCATGCAGCTGCAGCGCCGGGCGGCCGGTGAGGGGATTCTTCCAGACCAGCGGCAGGGTCGTCACCTTCGCTTCGTCGTAGGCAGGCAACTCCGCCCGCGAGAGCTCCCGCCCCTCGGAGACGAGCCCGAGGCCGTTCGAGCGGGCGCGCGCGTTTCGGATCCAGACGTACGGGTGCGGGGCGTAGCGGGCCTGCGTTTTCAGGGCCCAGGCACGCTGAGTGGGCGACAGGAGCTCGAACGCCTGCTCGCCCGATACGAATGCCGTCGTCCCCAGGGTCACGTCCAGCGTCTCTCCGCTGCCATCGTCGTAGACCACGGTCTGGCGGCGCGCCGCCGGAACCTTGATCGCGAGCAGCGTCGTGACCTTGGGCGGGTGCAGCTCGTAGAGCGCGGCGTCGATGTGCCAGCGGTAGAAGCGCGTCAGGCCACGCGCCTCCTGCTCGTCGGTCAGCGGGGTCTGGTGGAAGCCGCGGTGAGACGGGTGGTGAAGCTCGACGGCCGGCAGCCCCTCATGCTCGGTGACGCGGCCGTGACCGAGCAACTTCACCTGCGGGAAAGAGGGGATCGACACCAGGTCCTGCACGAGGACGCTCTGCTTCATGATGTCGGGGCGGTTCCCGTGACCGTAGCTGGTGACGCGCGGATCGAAGCGGCGCGTGAGCTCAAACTGCACGCGAGGCGACAGCCGCTCTTGCCCGCGCACCACCACCACCGCGTGGGTCAGCACCGCCCGCTCCAGGGCGGCGAACCCGGCGTCGTCGAGATTCTCGAGATCGAGGCGGCCGGCGTCGACCCCGAAGTCCACGTCACGGCCACCACCCTCGAGCGACGTCAGTCGGAGCCCCGGAGCAACATCGAACGACGCTGACATTGTCGTGGATACGATGTCAGCACATCGCCGACGACGCCGCCGTTTCTAGCTCGTGGACATCGTGTAAATTCGCTGAATCAGCCGGTCTGCAGGCGCCCCCGGCGCGCGGCCAGGATCTTGGCGAAGGAGCGCAGGGCGACCTCGTCGGCCCGGAGGCCGGTCTGGTCGAGGTCGCCAGGCTCGATGGCCCCCGAGTTGAGCGCGCGAAGAAAATAGTTGAGCAGCCCCTGCCCGGTCGCCGCGTCGTCGAAGACGTCGCCCACCAGCGTGGCCTGGGCGGCCTTGTCGATGAAGTTGCGGAGCCGCTCGGCGGCCGGGGCGAACCCCTCGAGAAAGAACCCGAAGCAGGTGGCATAGCGGACCGGCAGCTGGCCCGGGTGGAGATCCCAGCCCTGGTAGAAGCCGCCCTCCAGCGAATGGCGGATGTGCCGGTGGGCGAGGCGCCAGGCGGCATGGACGACGGCGCGGTTCTGCTGCTCCTCTGCGGCGGTGAGCGCGTCGCCGCGGTGGGGTCCCACCGGCATGACATTGGTGGCGCCGTCGCTGAGGAAGATCCCGGTCCCGGCGTAGGCGAGCATCATCATCCCCTTGGCGAGATCGCATAAGGGGTGATCCATGCTCTGGTAGGCGGCGGTGATGTGGCACGACGCGGTGAAGTCGTAGGTCCCGAAGTGCGCCCCGCGGCAGCGCCCCTCGCACGCCTCGAGAAACGCCGGCAGCGGCGAGCGGCCATCGGGACCCAGCAGCGCCTGCGTCGTCTCGATCATCAGCTCGATCCGGAGCGCCCCGGCGGGGAGACCGTGCCGCGCCTCCAGGCGCTCACAGAGGCGGACCAGCGTGCGCGGCTGCTCGGCGATGGTCACCTTCGGCAACGTGATGACGAAGTTGTCGGGTAGACGACCGCCCGTCGCGGCCAGCAGCGTGTCGACAAAGATCTCCAGCGTGCGGGCACCGCGCGCCTGCCACTCGGCGCCGAACGACTTGATCCGGATGCCGATGAACGGCGGCAGTGCCCCTTCCGCCAGACCGCGCGCCACCTCGCGCGCGGCAGCCACGGCGGTGGAGTCCTCGTCGGCGTCGGGACGCGCGCCGTAGCCGTCCTCGAAGTCGATGCGAAAGTCCTCGACGGCCTCGCGGCGCAGCTTGGCGAGCACGCGGTCGTGGACCGTGTACGCCAGCCACGCCTGCGGACTCTCCCTCCGCAGCGCCGCCGCGTCGCTTTCGAAAGCAGCGCCCAAGGCGGCCGCATCGAGCGCGCCCGGCGCCTCGAACGTCGCCGCGGACACGAAGCCGATGCCGCGGGCGAGCGCCACGGCGTCAGGGGCGTAGCGCGCCATCTGCCGAAGCGCCAGCTCGCCCAATCGTCGCGTGGTCTCGGCCTTGTAGAGATGGGCACCGCCGTAGACGGTGTGGATCGGCTGCCGGGCCGGGGCATCGCCCGGGTAGAGGCGCGACCAGGCCCGGTTCGCCTTCCCCAGCGCTTCGAGATGCGGGGCGAAATCGTCGTGGGTACTCATCGGCGATGGATCTCCTCAACTACCGCGGTAGGTCGAGTAGCCGAACGGCGACAGGAGCAGCGGGACGTGGTGATGCTCCGCCGGCGACGTCACCTCGAAGGTCACCTCGACGCGTGGGTAGAACGAGCGGCGCCCGGTGCCCACGAAGTAGGCGCCGGTCTCGAACGTCATGCGGTAGGTGCGCGCCTCGAGCGGCGCGCCAGCCAGCAGATCGCCCGCGCGACCGTCGGCGTCAGTGACACCCGCGCCGAGGGATCGCCAGGTCGCCCCCTCCAACACCTCGAGGCGCAGCGTCACCCCGCGCGCCGGCTGACCGAGCGACAGGTCCAGAACATGAGAGGTGAGCGGGTTCATACGGCGAGCTTCTCCAGACGCAATCGGGTGATGCGCGCCTGCTCGCTGGCGGCAATCGCCAGCTCGCGCTCAGGCTCGTTGCCGAGGCGCGCCTCCAGAAGACCCAGCATCTCGGCGGCACTCTTGTCCGTGGCACAGACGATGAAGATATAGCCGAAGCGGGCCAGATATCGCTCGTTCGCGCCGACCAACGCCCGCCGCGTCTCGCCGTCGGCGTCACCGACCCGCGCCTGCTCCTGGCGCGCCCAGGCCTCGTCCGTTTGCTCGGCGCGGGCGCCGATGCGCGGGTGGTGGCCGAACGCCTCCAGAAAATCGTCGTGCCCGAGCTCGGCCCAGACCGCCTCCGCGTCGGCGTAGAGCGCCGCTGCCGATGTCCACGGTCGGCGCCCCATCATGCCCGCCACCCAGCGCCTCGAGCCGCAGCAGCGGGCGAGCGCCGCGCGCGCGGCGTCCGCCTGCAAGGCGTTGAGAACCGCGTGCGGGTCAGACGTCACGTCGGCCCCAGACACGCAATCGCGCCACGCCACCGTCGGGAAAGATGTTGAGGCGGACGTGCGTGATCGAAGAGGCGGCGGGGCCCGCGACGACAGAAAAGAAGTGGCGTGCGTCGGCGCGCAGCTTCGCCTCCGGCACCAACTGGCGCCAGGCCTCCGCGCCGACGAGGTCGGTGATCCGCGCACCCGCGGGCGCGTCGATCCCCTCCAGCGAGCAGCGATCGGGGAAGTTTCCCTTGAAGTGTCGCGTGTCGACCTCGATGACGGCGGGCGCGCCGCGTGCGCCCAGCTTGACGATGATCCAATCGTATCCCGGGCCGCGCCGGCGCCGCGTCTCCCAGCCCCCGCCCATGTCGGCGGGGCGCCCCGGCAAGAGGAGGTTGTTCATCGGGCCAAAGAATGCGTCCGAGCAGGCCAAGGTCAGCCCGCCATTCGTGAGCGCCGCCAGATCGCGCAGCGCGGGCGCCACATGGACGCGCGTCTCCTCATCGAGCTCGGGCGCCGCATCCCAGCGCGGGTGAACGCGCCCGAAGGCACGAAAGCGGGCCACGCCGCCATCCGGGAAGATGTTCAGCCGCAGGTGGCTCACCGGTCCGCGCGGCGCCGCCGCGAACAGGTTCTGGGCGTCGGGACGCAGCGGCGACTGCTCGAGCAGCGCGACCCAGCCTTCGCGCGCCAAAAGAGCGCTCACCGCGGCGGTCCCGGCTGCGGCATCGGGCGCCCACAAACCGTCGACCGACGCGAACGACGGGTGATTCCCCACGAAATGTTGGGTGTCGATGTCGAAGCCGACCACCTCACCCGGCGCGCCCAGCGCCAGGACGCACCAGTCGTGGGCCGTTTCGCCGGCGCTCGTGCGCTTGCGGCGGCTCTCCCAACCATCCATCCACTTGCCGCGGTCGGTGAACTTCCCCTCGACGAAGATCGCGCGCCCCGCTTGCAGCAGGTTGTCCGCGCCGGCGAAGAAATCGTCGCTGTCACCCAGCGCCTGCCCGCCGAGACCGGCAGCGGCGAGATCGACCAGGCCAGAAAATGTCGCGGCGGACGAGTTCGACGTGGAGCTCATGCGCGGGTATCTCGTCCGAGGATCGGCGCGCCGACCGGGCCGGCCGGATGACCGCTCCCATCGTAAACCAGCTGGCCCCGGAGGAACGTGGCCTCGACACGGCCCAAGAGGCGGCGGCCCACGTAGGGAGAGACCTTGTGGCGAAAGTGGAGATGCTCGACGTCGACCTCCACCTCCGCCTCGGGATCCCAGACCACCAGATCGGCGTCGAAGCCGGGGGCGATCTGCCCTTTGCGTCGGCCGAGCCCCGCCAGCGCCGCGGGGCGCGCGCTCATCCAGGCGGAGACGTCGCTCAGGCTGTGTCCGCGCCGGCTCGCCTCGGTCCAGAGCGCCGGCAGGCCCAGCTGCAGCGACGCGATCCCGCCCCAGGCCTCCGCGAAGTCCCCCCGCTCGCGCCCCTTCAGGGCGGGCGTGCAGGGGCTGTGATCGCTCACCACGAAATCGATCACGCCGTCTTTCAGCCCCCGCCACAGCGCCTCGCGATTTTCGTGATCGCGGATGGGCGGCGCGCACTTGTACTCCGTCGCGCCGTCGGGCACCGACTCCGCCTCGAGACAAAGGTAGTGCGGGCAGGTCTCCGTCGTGAAGTGCAGCCCGTCGGCTTTCGCGCGCGAGATCTGCTCCAGTGACGCCGCCGAGGAGAGGTGGACGACGTGCACGGCGCAGCCGGTCTCGCGCGCGAGCCGGATGAGGAGCGCGATGGCGGCGTCCTCCCAGGCGGCCGGCCGAGAGCGCAGATAGCTCGCGTAGGCGCGGGGATCAGTGCCAGGGGCCGGCGCCTCGCCGAGATCCAGCTCGGCGTGCGCCAGGAGTGGCAGCCCCGCGTCGCGCAGGATTGGCATGGCCGCGCGCAGATCGGCCTCGGTGGCGTTGGGAAACTCATCGATCCCGGAGTGAATGAGGAACGCCTTGCAGCCGAGCACGCCGCCCGCGGCGAGCTCGGCCAGCTCGCCCGCGTTCCCCGGAATCACGCCCCCCCAAAAACCGACGTCGACGTGAAGCTGCCCCGCGGCCGCCCGCCGCTTCTCCTCGAGCGCCGCCCGGGTCGTGGTGACCGGGAGGCAGTTGAGCGGCATGTCGACCAGCGTGGTGACGCCGCCCGCGGCCGCCGCGCGGGTCGCGGTCGCGAAACCTTCCCAGTCGGTGCGGCCGGGCTCGTTGACATGGACGTGGCAGTCGACCAGCCCCGGCGCGATCACCCGCGTGCCGAGGTCCTCGACCGGAATGTCGGGCGGGACGGTGGCCGTCGCCGGCCGGGAGACGAGCGCGCGAATGCGCCCCTCCTCGATGAGCACGGTCCCGGGGCGGATGCGCCCATCCGGTCCGACGATCCGCCGGCTGCGGAGCCCCCAGAGGCCGGGATGAGCGGTCAGCTTGGCGAGGTGCGCGCGGGCGCCGATGGTGCGGGCCACTAGAACTCCGTCTCGGCGAAGGTGCGCAGGCTGTCGAAGTGCGCGTCGCGATCCTCGACGAAGAACGAGCCGGTGATGCCCCCGACGAGGCGTGGGATCGAATACTTCATCCCCGAGATGCTGGCGCCACCGAAGCCCAGACTCAAGAGGCCACCGAAGGTGTAGTTGTAGAGGTAGCGCAGGTAGGGCGCCGCACCCGGCACCTTCTCGGTGTGCTCGAACCCGGGGCCGAGGTACGGGTGGCGCAGCAGATCGTCGGAAACCTCTCCGGCGGGCGGCTGAAAGCGATCGGACCAGCGGGCGATGTAAGGTTCTACCTCGCGCAGCTCCGGCCGCCGCGCCAGATCGGTCACGAAGCCGGTGCCGACGATGACGAAGTCGACCTCGTGCGTCTCGCCGCCGGCGGTTCGGATCACCACAGAGCTACCGCGCGCCTCGACCGCGGTCCAGGCGCAGCCCGCATGCAGCCGGAAGCCGGCGTTCGCGCGGGCGCGCTTCACGGTGTCGGCGGGCGGGAGCTGTCCCATGCGCACGATCTGCCGGATGAAGCGCCACTTATCGACGTCAGGGAGATCGCCGAGATGGCGCAGGAACCCGACGAACTCGGCCCAGCGGTAGGCGTTGACGTTGACCAAGCTGGGACGGCGAAAGCAGAGGGTCACTTCGCGGGCACCGTGCTCGAGCGCCGTCGCCGCGTTGTCGAAGGCCGAGGCACCCGCCCCCAGCACCGCCACGCGCTTGCCCCCCAGCGACGCGAAGTCGATCTCCTGGCGAGTGTGCGCGTAGAGCTCAGGCGGCAGGCCGTCCCGGATCATCGCGGGGATCTCCCACTGCCCCGATCCGTCGATCCCCGTCGCCAGGACGACCCGCCGCGCGCGCAGCGTCTCCGCCGCTCCGCCGCCGCCCGCGTCGGTCACGGGCACCACCCACGCCGCCGCGGTGGGGTCCCAGCGCAGCGCCCCCACCTTCGTATCGGAGCGCACCGGAATTTCGAGAGTCCGCCGGTACCAAGACAGGTACGCCGCCCAGGTCTCCTTGGGGATGAGCCCCATCGCCTCCCAGCTCCCGGCGCCGTGCTGCGCCTCGTACCAGGCGCGCGGCGTGAGGCTGGGGACGCCCAGGTCCGGGCCCGTCACGTACTTCGGCGTCCGCAGGGTGCGCATGCGCGCGAAGTTGAGCCAGGGCCCGGCGCGATCGAGCGGGTTCTCGTCGACCACCAGCAGGTTCGAGACGCGCTCACGCGCCAGGCCGAACGCCGCGGCGAGACCGCCCTGCCCCGCGCCCACGATCAGGACGTCCAGCACGTCGAGGCTCTCGCCGCCATCTTGGGACTTCGACCCACCCCGCGTCGGCATCCAGGGCCGGCGCGGATAGTCGAGCAGGTCCAATTCCTGGCGCACGCGCGCGGCGTGACGGTCGAGCGCGTCGCCAGAATTCACCAGGGTATCCTGTCCGCTATTTGGAGCTGGGCAACTTTCCCTGCACGCCGCTCACGTAGAAGTTGATGCCGTGCAGGAACTTGTCGTCGGCAGTCTCGCCGGCCTTGAGGACTGTCTTGCCGTCCTGATCGACGATCGGGCCCTTCCAGATGGCGTACGAGCCGCTCTTGAGGCCGGCCTTGACGGTGTCGAGCTTCTTCTTGAACGCCGCCGGCACCGCCGGTGAGACGGAGACCAGATCGATCGCCCCTTCCTTGACGCCCCACCATGTCTGCCCGCTCTTCCAGGTCCCGTCGAGGACGTCCTTGACCGCCTTCTTGTAGTAGGGCGCCCAGTTGATGACGGCCGACCCGAGGTGTGCCTTCGGGCCGTACTTGGCCATGTCGGAGTCCCAGCCGAAGGCATGCTTGCCCGCCTTCTCCGCCGCCTGTAGCACCGCCGACGAGTCGGTGTTCTGCATCAACACGTCCGCGCCGTCATTCATGAGCGCCAGAGCCCCCTCGCTCTCCTTGGGTGGGTCGAACCACTTGTTGATCCAGACCACGTGGGTCGTGACCTTGGGGTTGACGCTCTGGGCGCCCAGCGTGAAGGAGTCGATGTTGCGAATGACCTCCGGGATCGGGATCGAGGCCACCACGCCCAACGAGTTGGTCTTGGTTATCCCGCCCGCGATCACGCCGGCCATGTAGGCCCCCTCGTAAGTGCGCGAGTCGTAGGTGCTCAGGTTGGGCGCGGTCTTGTATCCCGTGGCGTGCTCGAACTTCACCTCCTTCGCCGTCGACGCCACCTTCAACATCGGCCCCATATAGCCGAACGTCGTGCCGAAGATGAGGCCGCAACCCTGCTTGACCATGTCGCGCAGCACGCGCTCGGCGTCGGCCGCCTCGGGGACGTTCTCGACGAAGATCGTCGTGACCTTGGGGCCGAACTCCGCCTCCACGGCTTTTCGCCCCTTGTCGTGCGCGAAGGTCCAGCCGGCGTCGCCGACAGGTCCGACGTAGGCGAACCCGATCTTGAGCGGCCCGGCCGCCTTCGCGCCGCCGTGCCCGACGACGGCGAGCGCCAACGTGAGCGTGAGCAGACAAAGGAACAGTGCGGGTCGGGAACGTCGTTTGTGCATTCGGTTGTCTCCTGGTTGCGCGGCGGTTGAACGTGCGTTGGAAGGTTGTTGATCGAGGTCTCCGTCAGCTTCCCGGACGAAAGATGCGGCCCAGCGAGGCGGGCATGTTGTGGCGAATCCAGGCGGCGCGGCGCGAGATCAGCACCAGCACCACCACGGTGGCCAGGTAAGGGATCATTCCGAGGAGGTGGCTCTCGATCTGCACGCCCCGCTCTTGCAGGTGAAACTGCAACATGGTCAGCCCGCCGAAGAGGTAGGCGCCGAGAAGGATCCGCGCCGGCCGCCAGGTCGCGAAGGTGGTCAACGCCAGCGCGATCCAGCCCCGCCCCGCGATCAGGTTCTCGACCCAGAGGTGCGTGTAGGAGAGCGAGACGTACGCGCCGGCCAGGCCGCACATGGCGCCGCCGAACACTACCGCCGCGAGCCGGAGCGCGCGCACGCGGTGGCCGAGCGCGTGCGCGGACTCGGGTGACTCGCCCACCGCGCGAAGCAGGAGCCCCGTGCGCGAGCGGAAAAAGAACCAGCCGAGCGCCAAGGCAAGCAACATGGTCGCGTAGACAAGCGGGTGATAGCCGAACAGGGCCGGTCCGATCACCGGCAGATCGCGCAGCCAGGGAAGTCCGTCGCGGCCGCGCTCGGGGAGCTGCTTGTCGACGAACGCGGCGCCGGCGAAGGCCGAGAAGCCGACGCCGAAAAGACTGAGTGCCAACCCGGTCGCGTACTGATTGGTGCCGATCCCGATCGCCAGCCATCCGAACAGCGCCGCCATCGCCGCCCCCGCGCCGGCGGCGGCGAGGTACGCCACGAACATCCACCCCCCCGAAAGGTGAAGCGCCATCGCGTAACCGGCCAGGGCGCCCATCAGCATCATTCCTTCGGCGCCCAGGTTCAGGACGCCGGCCCGTTCATTGACCAGCAGGCCCAGCCCGGCCAGCGCGAGCACGGTCCCCGCGTTCACGGAAGCAGCCAGCATGAGCGCCAAACCGCCCACTAGACCGCCACCGCCGTCTTCTCGCCCGTCTTCTCGGGCTGGGGCTGGGGCGTCACGCGCAGGACCCGGTAGCTCGCCAGCGCGTCACAGGCGAGCAGCGTGAACAGCAGGAGTCCCTGGAATACGCCGGAGAGCGCCTGCGGCAGGCCGAGCCGGGACTGCGCCAGCTCTCCGCCGATGTAGAGCATGCTCATCAAGATCGACGACAGCAGGATGCCGAACGGGTGCAGACGACCGACGAACGCGACGATGATCCCGGTGAACCCGTAGCCGACCGGCAGGTGCGGCGTCAGCTGACCGAGCGGGCCGGTCACCTCCAGCGCTCCGGCCAGCCCCGCAAGGCCGCCCGAACAGAGCAGCGCCGTCCAGAGCGAGCGGCGCGCCGAAAAGCCGGCGTAGCGCGCGGCCCGCGGCGCCTGACCGCCGACCGCCAGCTGGAAGCCGCCGTAGGTGCGAAACAGAAACAGCCAGGCCCCGAGCGCCACGAACAGCGCCACGAATAGACCGGCGTGCGCGCGATGCCCCTCAGCCACCAGCGGCACCTGCGTGACGGGCAGGAAGCTGATCGTCTGCGGAAAATTGTAGCCGTCGGGATCTTTCCAGGGGCCGTAGGTGAGGTACCCGAGCAGCATGTCGGCCACGTAGACCAGCATCAGGCTCACCAAGATCTCGTTGGCATTCCAGCGATCGCGCAGGAACGCGACCACCGCCGCCCAGGCCGCGCCGGCGGCGATCCCGGCCAGCGCAATGGCAGGCAAGATGACCGCCGCGTGCGTTCCGTTTATCCCTTCATGTGCCCGCATCGCCACCGCCGTCGCCCCCAGCGCGCCGACGATGAACTGCCCCTCGGCACCGATGTTCCAGACGTTGGCCCGGAAGCAGATCGCCAGCCCCAGTGCCACCAGCGCCAGCGGCGTCGCCTTGACCGCCAGCTCGCTCCACGCGTCGGCGCCACGCAACGGCTCGACGAAGAACAGCGCCAACGCCTGCCCGGGCGGATGACCGAGCGCCAGGAACAAGATCGCGCCGAACAGAACCGTGAGGCCGAGCGCCACGAACGGCGCCGCCAGCGTCAGCGCGCGCGACGGCGGCGACCGCGGCACCAATCTAAGCATGGGCCTCCACGCCGGTAGCGACCGGCACCGGAGCGGGTGCCCCAGTCTCGCCGAAAAGGCCGCTCATCCACTGACCGATGAGCGCCGGGCTCGCGTCACGAACCGCGATCCGTGGCGACAGCCGCCCGCGGGCGATCACCACCAGATCCGAGCAGAGCTCGAAGAGCTCCTCGAGATCTTCGCTGACGATCAGGGCAGCGCCCCCCGCGTCGCAGAGCGCGGCGATCTCGCGGCGGATCAGCGCGGCGGCGCCGACGTCGAGGCCCCAGGTCGGCTGCCCCACCACCAGCACCTTAGGCGCGGCGCCGATCTCACGCCCGACGATGAACTTCTGCAGGTTTCCGCCCGACAGGCTCCCGGCCACCGCGTCGGGCCCCCGTGCGCTGACGCCGAAGCGCGCGATGAGGCTGGCGGCCAGCCGCCGCGCGCGTCCGCGGTGCAACCACCCGCCCCTCCTCACCGGCTCGCGCCGCGTGAGCAGCGTGTTGGCGCTCAGAGCGAGACCGGGGACCGAGCCGCGGCCGATGCGCTCTTCGGGGATGAAGTGGAGCCCCAACGCGCGGCGCGCGCGCGGTGCCGCGGACGCAACGTCGCGGCCGTAGATGCGGATGCTGCCGGCCGGCGCGCGCCGGTCCTCGCCCGACAGCGCCGCCAGCAGCTCGGCCTGGCCGTTGCCCGAAACGCCCGCCACGCCGAGGATCTCGCCGCTCCTGAGCACGAGCCCGATGTCCGCCAGCGCGACCCCGAGCTCGTCGGACGACGGGAGCGACAGACCGCGCACCTCCAGCGCGGTGTCGCCGAGCCGGGCCGTGCGCACCGGCGGCGCGGGCGGCGCCTCGCCGAGCATCAGCTCCGACAGGCTTCGATTGGTCTCGAGGCGCGGATCGACCGAGCCGACGGCACGCCCGGCGCGCAGCACGGTGCAGCGGGTGCAGAGGGCCCGGACCTCATCGAGCTTGTGGCTGATATAGACGATCGAGCACCCCTCGGCGGCGAGCTGGCGCAGGGTGACGAACAGCCGCTCGGCCATCTGCGGCGTGAGCACGGCGGTCGGCTCGTCGAGGATCAGCAGCTGCGGGTTGGTGAGCAGCGCGCGCAGGATCTCCACCCGCTGCCGCTCGCCCACCGAGAGGCTGGAGACCAGCCGCGCGGACTCGAGCTCGAGGCCATAGAGGCGGGACACCCGCTCGACCTCGCGCGCCACCTGGGCGCGCGTCATCTTATTCTCCAGCCCGAGCCAGACGTTCTCGGCCACCGTCAGGGTCTCGAAGAGCGCGAAGTGCTGGAACACCATCGCGATCCCCAGTGCCCGCGCCTGACGTGGGTTGTGGATCGCGACTGGCGCGCCGTTCCAGGCCAGGGCGCCCCCGTCGGGGCGCACCGCCCCGTAGATGATCTTCATCAGCGTCGACTTGCCGGCGCCGTTCTCCCCGAGCACGGCGTGGATCTCGCCCGGCATGACCGTCAGGCTGATGCGATCGTTGGCTTGAACTCCTGGATACCGTTTGCTGACATTTGTCAGCGTGAGCCTCGATGCTGGGGACATCCCCGCCACGTGATCGTCGGCGGCTGCGGCTCTACCCATTCACCTCGGGCTTTCTCATTTTTTTCTAGACCGGTCGCTCGACGAACACAAGCGGAGTTCGGTAGAGTCGATTCGGTGGCAACACGGTTCGAGCTGAGCCTCCCCGACTGGGCGAGTGAGTCGCTCGCCGCCACGCCCGCGCTGCTCGACGACCAGGCGCGCATGCGCTGGGTCATCGAGCTGGCGCGCACGAACTTCGAGCGCGACACCGGCGGCCCGTTCGCCGCAGCTGTCTTCGAGGAGGAGACCGGCCGCGTAGTGTCGATTGGCGTCAACCGCGTCGTCCCGATGACCTGCTCGTCCGCGCACGCCGAGGTGATGGCGCTGTCGCTCGGGCAGCAGGCGCTCGGAGGGCACGATCTCGGCGGCCCTGGCCAGCCCGGGCACCAGATCGTCGTCAACTGGGCCCCATGCGCGATGTGCTGCGGCGCGATCTGCTGGTCGGGGGTGCGCAGCGTCGTCATCGCCGGCAGCGGTCCCGAGATGGAAGCGCTGACCGGATTCGACGAAGGCCCGATCCACCCCAGCTGGCCTGACGAGCTCCGTCGCCGCGGAATCGCTGTCCGTGACGGCCTCCTCCGCGCCGAGTCGCTGGAAGCTTTCCGCCAGTTCGCCACCAGCGGCCGCCCCGTCTACAACGCCCGCAAGGGCTGAGCGCGCTGGGCGGTCCGCCCCGCTCTCCGTCACCCGACTTGACCAACTCCTCGTTCGATTCGTTAGAATGCGGCGTCATGACGGTGGAGACTCTGGATGGGGAGCTGCGGACGAGCGAAGAGAAGTACCAACGGCTGTTCGAGTCGCTGAACGACGGCGCGGCGCTGCTGGAGGTCGTGCTCGACGCCGACGGGAAGCCCGTCGACTACCTGTTCCTCGACGTCAACCCCGCCTACGAAGAGGTCGTCGGCATGCCGAAGACGAACCGGATCGGTCACCGCTTGTCCGAGTTCCTCGGTCCGCGCAGCCCCGCCTTCGAGCTCTTGGGGAGGGTCGCCCGCAGCGGCGAAGCGGCCCGCGCCGAGATGTACATCGAGGAGCTCAAAAAGCACTTCAAGGTTTCCGCCTTCCCCTCCAACCGGGGGACGGTGACCGCGGTGCTGTCCGACGTGACCGAGCGGAAGCGGGCGCAAGACGAGCTGCAGGTCGCCGAGGAGTCTCTGGTCGCCGAGCTGGCGGCCATGACCCGGCTCCACGCGATCGCCACCCATTTCGTACGCGAGGGCGATCTCCCCGCCCTCCTCGAGGAGGTGGTCGATGCCGCCGTCTCCATCGTCGGCGCCGACATGGCGAGCATTCAACTGCGGGATCCGATCTCGGGCGAGTTGAAGCTGACCGCGCAGCGTGGGTTCGATCCCGCGTTCGTCGATGATCACTTCGCCAGCGTTCGGCCTGACGCGGAGTCTTCCGATCGTGAGGCGATGCGCGCGGCGGGCGTGCTGGCGATTCAGACGACGCCGCTCGGCAGCCGTTCGGGGAAGGTGGTCGGGCTGCTCTCCACTTACTTCCGCCGGGTTCACCAACTGCCCAGTCACAGCCTCAAGCTGCTCGAGCTGCTCGCCCTGCAGAGCGCCGACGCGATCGAGCGGGCGCGCTGGGCCGAAGAGGCCGCGACCCTGAATGCGCGCGCGGAATATGCCCAGAAGCTGCGCGAGTCGGAGGCGCGCTTTCGGACCACGGTCGAGAACATTCCGATCAATCTCGTCCTCTACGATCGGGAGTTCCGCCTCCTCTATCTGAATCCCGCGCTCTCGCTGCAATGCTCGGCGAAGCTGAAGATCCCGAAGGAGCAACTCGTCGGGAAGTTCGGTGAAGAGCTGTTTCCCGAGGCGGTCTTTGCCCCCCTGCGCAAGCACGGCGAGCGCGCCATCCAGACAGGCGAACGCCAGACCTACGAGCTCGCCAACAGCCTCCCGGGACGGCCGCCCTTCGTTCGGCAATGGACCGTCGTTCCGCTGTTCGGCGCGGACGGTGAGGTCGATCAGCTCCTGGTGATGAGCGAGGACATCACCGCGCAACGGCGGCTGGTCGACGAGCTGCGCGAGGCGGATCGCCGCAAGAGCGAGTTCATCGCCGTTCTCTCTCACGAGCTGCGCAATCCGCTGGCGGCGATTCGCACCACCCTCTACGTCCTCGAGCATGGGACGCCCGGCAGCCAGGCGGTGGTCAACGCGCGGGAGGTGATCGACCGCCAGGTCGGTCACGTAGTTCGAATGGTGGACGATCTCCTCGACGTGACTCGCATCTCGCGGAACAAGATCGACCTCCAGAAGCGCCCGCTCGATCTCAGTCAGATCGTTCGCGAGACGATCCAGGACAACCGCTCCCACCTCGAGCTCGGCGGCGTCAGGCTGGAGCTCCGGGTGCCCGACGCGCCGGTCATGGTCAGCGCGGACGGCGCTCGGATCTCCCAGGTGATCACCAACCTGCTCTCGAACGCCATCAAGTTCAGCCCGCCCGGCGGGGCGGTCACCGTGTCGGTTTCCGCCGACCCGACCTCCGCCCGGGCCATCCTGCAGGTGTCGGACGCCGGGGCCGGCATTGACTCCGTTCTGCTCGAGCACCTGTTCGAACCGTTCATGCAGGGCGACGACACGCTCGATCGGAACAGCGGTGGACTCGGCCTCGGTTTGGCGCTCGTCAAAGGGCTGGTCGACCTGCACGGGGGCGAGGTGAGCGCGCAGAGCGCGGGGCGCGACCAGGGGGCCGAGCTCACCGTGCGGCTCCCGCTCCATGCGGGGGTCGAGGCATTGGGCAGGAGAGCGCCCGCCGAAAGCCTCCCGCAGCCCCGCCGGCGGGTGCTCATCGTCGACGACGATCGCGACGTCGCCGATGGGTTGCGTGCGGCGCTCGAGATCCACACCCATCTGGTGGCGGTGGCGCGCAACGGACCGGAGGCGCTCGCCGCGGCGCGCCTCTTCAAACCCGACGTCGTGTTCTGCGACATCGGCCTACCGGGAATGAACGGCTACGAGGTCGCGCGCGCGTTCCGGGCCGACGGCGCCTTTCGTTCCACGCTCCTCGTCGCGTTGAGCGGGTACGCGCAGTCAGAGGACCTGGCCAAGGCGAGCGCGGCGGGGTTCGATCAGCACCTCGCCAAGCCGCCCAACATCGAGAAGATCAAGCGCATCTGCGCGAGCGCGGGCGAAGCCGCCTAGCGCACCCGCTCCTCGGTGATGAAGAACGGACGGCGAACTTGAAGCCGTGGGTGCGGATCGCGCTGCTGTTGTTCTGCGTGGGTTGGGGCGCGAACCATTTTGTGGCGCTCTTGCTGGTCTACAAGGCGACCCTGGCGCTCGACGTGGCGGCCCCCGCGGCGTTGCTCGGCATGTACGCCCTGGGGCTGGTGCCGGGCCTGCTGCTCTCGGGGCCGCTGTCGGATCGCTACGGGCGGCGGGCCCTCGTTTTTCCGGCCACCGTCGTCACGCTGCTGGCGAGCGCCCTCCTGGGCGCGGGGGGCGGCAGCTTCGAGGCCCTCCTGGTGGGACGCCTCCTTTATGGCGTCGGGGCTGGCGCGGCCATGAATCCAGGCGCGGTCTGGCTGCTGGAGCTCTCGGCCGGGGCCGCTCCTGGTGCGGGCGCGCGACGTGCGACGCTGGCGCTGTCCGCCGGGTTCGGCTTCGGCCCCTTGCTGAGCGGCCTCTTGGCCCAGTACGCACCGCACCCGACGGTTCTTCCGTACGGGGTGCATCTGGTCACCACGGCGTTCGTCTTCGTCTTGGCGTTGCGCGCGCCGGCGCCCCCGCGGGCGGCGACCCGACCCGGTCCCTTGCTGCGCATCGGGCTCGACAGCACGAACCGTCGTCCCTTCATTCAGGGCGTGGTCTGGATGGCGCCCTTCGTGTTCGCGTTTCCAGCCATCGCCTTCGCGACCCTCCCGTCGCTCTCGGGCGGCAAGCTTCAGCCGAGCTACGTGGGAGCATTGGCCGGTCTCACGCTGGCGGTCGGCATGCTGGCGCAACCCTTCACGCGCCGAATCGCACCGACGGCGGCCGCCCGAGCTGGTCTCATCGTCGGCGCGGCCGGCATCGTGCTCGGCGCCGGGGCGGTCGCCTGGCACGCCACCCCGCTCCTCCTCGCCGCCGCGGCGCTGCTGGGCGGAGCCTACGGGGCCTGCATGACCTCCGGGCTGCGCATCGTCGAAACGCTCTCGCGTCCCGAAACCCGCGCTGGACTGGCCGGTCTCTACTACGTGCTGACCTACGTCGGCTTCGGGACCCCGCTCGGACTCGCGCTGGCCGTCCGCAAGATGACACCGACGGCCACGTTGCTCGCTGTCGCCGCGCTCGCGCTGGTCGCCGCGGCCGCGCTTCGAGCGCCGCAGGTCAGTCGAGCGACGACCCGCTGACGAGGCGGGTCGGAGAACCTGTCACGGCGCCGCCCAGAGCCGCGCGCAAGCGAGGCCCACCGCGAACGACGCGCCGTTGGCGGCCATCGAGGCGAGCGCGGCTCGGCGAAACCGAAGCGCCGGCCAGACGAGCAGATAGATCGCGAGCTCCGCCGTGAACGCCCAAGCTTCGGAGAGAGCCAGTCGCGTGCCGTGGCCGAGCCTGAGACCGGGGAACAGGAACCAGACCAGCGGATGCGTGCTGAGATTCGCGAGAACGATGACGGCCATGCGCCGCGCCGGGCGCGGCTCGGCGGTCGCCAGCAGCGGAGCGGCGATCGGCAGCTCTACGGCCAGAGTGAGCCCGAACGCCCGCAGCCAGTTGACGACCCAGAAGGTCACGGCACCGGCCGGACGGGACGGGCCGCGCCGCGAGCGAACAGGTAGGCGAGCGCGGCCAGCTCGAGCCAGCCGTGGAACGTCGCGAGCGAGAGGAACAGTCGGCGCGTCGGCCCGGTTTGGGCGATCCCTGCGGCGGCGACCAGCAGCGCCAGCGCGACGATGAGCGCCACGCCAGGCGCCGTGAAGTCGCGAACCAGCTCGCGACCCGCAGCGCGCCACGAGCGCCCGCCCTCGCCGGGGCGATCGCCCGCGGGGACCCCGACCAGCCAGATCGCGTAGTGGACCGACTGCAGGAACGCGAAGCTCGTCGCCACGGCGATCGCCGCGCTGTCGGAGAGACCGGGCCCCAGCCAGTCGGCCGCGGCGAACAGATGGAGCCCGGCGACCGAGAGCGCACCGTGCTGGAGCGTGACACGAAGGAGCGCGCCGCTGGCGAGCAGCCCGGCCCCGACGAGCACCATCACCACGGGGAGCCAGCCGAGACGGCCCCCGCGACGAAACAACAGCGCCCAGACGGCGACGGCGATGAGGTTGTGACCATGAAGCAACGCCATCCGAAACGACGCCGGCGCACCGATCGCGAACGCCGCGACGCCAGCCGCGGCCGCCAGCGCAAGTCCGCCGCGCGCGATCCCGCGGCGCGCGGCGGATGCGTCCAGCCCGCGCGCGACCAGCCCACGCGCAGCGACGCAGCCTCCGAGCGCGCCGACGAGCACCCACGCCGACGCGACCCCCTGCTCGAACGCGAGCGAAGGGGCGAACTTCAGCTTCGCCTCTGCCAGTGCGCGCAGGGCGACCAGCGCGAGCGCAAACCCGGCGCTGGCCGCCAGCCACCAACGTGGCGACGCCCGTCGGACCAGCAGGTACCGCACGTCCGCCGCCAGATGCGGCACCCCCAGCGCCAGCGGCGCGAGCGCGAGGAGGAACGACGGCGCCAACAGCGCCAGCGCGAACGCCGCCGTTGCATGCAGCGACAGGAGCGCCGGGATGCGGATGCTCCGCCGGCCGACCAGCGCTCGCCCGAACGGCGTAGCGGTCGCCAGCGCGCGCAGCCCCACCCGGCGCAGCTCGTCGAAGGGCCAGAGCAGCTGCTCGGCCCGTGCCGAGCGTGTCGTCAAACGGAGGTCCGTCGCCTCGAGATGAGCGCCAGTCCGACCAATGCGAGCGCGATCACTGCCGCCGCGGGGTCACCGTCGCCCACCTTCCCGGCGACGGCGCAGCCCGATCCGCCCGAAGTGTGCGACGTCGATCCACCGGTCCCCGTGCCGCCACTGCCGGCGGTCCCCATTCCGCCACTGCCGGCGGCGCCCGAAATCTGGCACGCGTTGCAGCTGTAAGTCATCGGCGTGAGCCCGCCGTCGCTGGAGCGGATCTGTTTCGTACAAGTCGTTGCAACACAGGTCCCTGCCTGATTGTACGCCGCCCCGGCGTTCTGACAGGGTTGCCCCGGCGAGCTGCACGAATCCGGCGGCGCGACGTCTGCACGTGCGAACCCGTCACCAATCACGAACGTTGCCGCAACTGCTGCAACCGAGAACGCAATCGAAGCTATGGTACGCATCTGAGCCTCCGTGAGCTGGAGCGAGTCGATGACCCGCAGATCTCGTCGAAGCTTCGGCCGGCGCTGGCCGGGCTCAACTGCTTTCAGCCGTCGCGCAGGGATCTCTCACGTATCTTCAAGTATCCTTGTTTTCGCCGTCTTTGCTGACGCCGCCCGGTGCGTCATCGACCGAAGGAATGTTTTTGAATTCCTTGCGAGCCGCTTTCCAGGCCTTCTGCACGATCCAGGAGAGCGAGCGATCCTGACGAGTCGCCTCGGCGCTGATCTCTTTCAGCATCGCCTCCGGGAAATAGAGACTCTGTTTTCTCTTGTCGGTTTCGCTCATCCTCCAAACTATACCGGGGGGACGGCCTAGTAGAAAGAGATGTCGTCGAGCCAGAAGTCGAAGATTTCGTTCGGGTAGAAGTCGAACTCAATCGTGTAGATGCTGCTGGTATCGACCGAGGGCTCCTTTAGGCCGAAATTGCGCTGTCCCAGCCCCGCGAATGGAATCCGGTACTGGGTCCAAGCCTTGCTAATCGGCGTGAGATCGACCCCGAAGTTGTCGTAGCAGGCGGTGGCACTGGTCGACGCCGTGACGTCGCAGATACCCCCTTCCGGGCGCGAAAACTTGTCGCTGACGGCCAGGCGAACCTGGGCTGCCGAGGTGTCGCCAATCCGGGCCCAGAAGGTGAGCCCGGTGCGGAAGTGCGCGTCGTAGGGAAGCAGTCCCGGGGCGCCCCCGTCTGCCGAGCCATATCGCATCGACACGCTCATCTGCACCCAGCTGGTGAACCCGTGACCGGTGACATGCATCGCGTGCAAGCTGCCGCAGCGGCCCCCACCCGGAATCACCTCGGCCGGAGCATCCCCGTTGGGGACGATCGAAGCGCCGGGCGACACCGCGTCCCCCCCTGCCCACCATGCCCCGTTGCGCCCCCCTTCCATGAGGATCGCCGGAGGGGTCGCCTCCATGTCGTCGATCAGCGCCGTCGGATCGACGGGCCCGCCGCTGTCGCCACAGCTCGGCACCGCCGCGCCGGCCGCTCCGGCCGCGCCTCCGGCTCCCCCGGCGCCTCCCTCGCCACCGGTGCCTGGCGGCGAATAGTCTGCAGTCGAGCTGCAGCCGGAGGCCGCGAACAGGGCGGTGAGGATCAGGGCGTCGCGTATCTTCATTTCGCTTGTCCTTGGTGAGAATTCGTCAGAGCAGACCGATGAGCGGCCCTGTGCACCAGTCGGCCTTGCCGAAGGTCGTGTCGGGAATGTCGAGCGCGTTGAGGAGTGACACCATCATGTTGTTGTGCGGCAGCCCCTGCCCTTCATAGCTGACGAAGCGGCCGGTCCGCAGCCCGCCACCCGCGTTGCCGGCCAACACATAAGGGGCATCCTGGCGGCTGTGGGTGTTCCCCTTGGCGAGCTCGTTGCTCCAGAGGATGAGGGTATTGTCGAACAGCGTTCCGCCGGCGCCGTCGGGCATGTTCTTGAGCCGCGCGATCAGATCGGCCATCTGCTGGGCGTACCAGATGTTGATCCGCGTGAGCTTGTTGACCGCGTCGCTGTCGGTGTCGCTCCGATGCGACAGATCGTGGTGCCCGTCCGGGATGTTGAGCCAGGTGAACCGCACCTGAGACACCGAGCGCGACCATTGCATCGACGCGACCCGGGTGAGATCGCAGGCGAGCGCCATGGTGAGGAGATCCATCTGCAGCGCGCCGACCGCCGGAAACGAATCGTTCGCCTGCGTCGCCACGGTCGTCACCGTCGGGTCGTGACAGGCCGGATTGTTGTCGACGAGGCTGGTCGTGAGACGCGTCTCGATCTCACGGACCGCGGTCAGATGGGCGTCGAGGCGCTGCTTGTCGGCGCTCCCCAGCTGGCTGCCGATGCGGGTGTACTCGCCCCCCACCGCGTCGAGGATCGATTTGCGCCGCGCGCGGAGGTGAGCGAGCGCGACGGGGTCGGTGTGCAGATCCGAGAACACGCTGGTGTACACCTGGGCCGGATCGTCGGTGGGGGGGAGCGGCTGGTTCGCGGCCCGGTAGATCATCCGCCCCCAGTTGTCCGCCGCACCCACCTGGACGCCGAATTCGAGCGATTGGAACGGGGTCGGCGCGGCGAGCGCCTGGGCGACGCGCTGATCGATCGAAGGCCCCGTGGCCCAACCGGCCGGCGGTGCGCCGACGCCCGCGAACGGCCCCGGGTTGAGCGGGCTGCCGGTCAGCATGCCGCCTATTCCGTTTTGGTGCCCGTCCCCACCGCCCCCTTCTTGCAAGAGTCCCTCGACGATCAGCAGGTCGCCCTGATGGGGTGCGAGCGGCATCAGGATCGGCGAGAGCGTGAAGTTGGTCTCGGCCCCGGTCGGCGTCCACTGCGTAGGGAGCGTCCCGTTGGGGGAGAACATGACGATGAAGCGCTTGGGGGTCACCGCTGCCCGGGCCTTGCGCGGCCACATCGCCTCCAGCCAGGGAAGAGCGATCGCCGCCCCGGCGGCGCCGCGCAGGATGGCTCGTCGCGAGATCCGTTTCATGGCGCCTCCGGAGGTAGGTTGCGGAAGGCCGCCATCCGAACGGTCTGGCGCACCATCTGCTTGAAGTCGCCGCCGGGGCCGGTGAGCGTGCTCGCCAGAGCGCTGATCGCGCAGAGGTCACCGCTCGTCTGCTCGCTGCGGCCGAAGGCGTAGCGGAACCATTGCGTCGCGGCGCAGGTGCCCACCTCGGCGCTCACGGCCAGCTTGGCCGCCAGGCTGGGGATGCCGTTGAGATCGCCGTCGACGTCGGTCCCGGTCAAAGTGCCGGTCGCATCGACCGGCACGTCGGCGTCGGTGTCTCGCCAGCGCCCAATCGGATCGTAGTTTTCGAAAGCGAAGCCGATCGGATCCATGAGCGTGTGGCAGCTCGCGCAAAAGGCGTCCGCCGTGTGCTGTGCGAACCGCTGACGGGTGGGAAGACGGGGGTCGACGACAGGCGGGCTGACCACGATCGACGGCGGCGGGGGGGGCGGCGGCGTGCAGAGCAGCTGGGCGCGTACGAACTTCCCGCGCAGGACGGGCGAGGTCTGATTCGCCTTGGCGTGAACGGCCAGGAACGACCCTTGCGTCAGCATGCCGGCGGCGCGCGTCCGGTCGAGCGCGATGCGCTGATAGCCGTCGCCGCTCGGCGCAGGGAGGCCGTAGTAAGACGCCAGGGCCGTGTCGGCGAACGTGACGGGCGCGGTCAGCAACGACGCGAGCGTCGGTCCATTCTTCCAGGCGTCGGAAAGAAAGAGTGTGGTCTCCTTGGCCAGCGCGGCCGGCGTGCTGTCGGTCCAGGCCGGGTAGAGCGACTCGTCCTTGTCCATCGTGGCGAGCGGCTCGATCTCCCACCATTCACTGGCGAAGTGAACGAACAGGTCCGCGGCGCGCGGATCGTTCAGCAGACGATCGGTCTGGGTCAGGAGCCCCGTCTCGGTGGCAAGGGTGCCCGCCTCGGCCGCCGCCAGGAGCGTCTCGTCGGGGCCCGCGCCGGTAAGGAGATACGAAAGCCGCGTCGCGAGCCCGTATCCGTCGACGGGCTGAGGCGCGCCGGCCCCGGCGATGCCGGGTTCGGGCCGGTAGAGAAACTGCGGCGCCTGCAGCATGGTGGCGACCACCCCCGCGAGCCCGTCGGTCGGTTTCGGGTCGGCGGTCTCGGCGTAGAGCTGCAGCATCGCCGCCTGCTCGTCGTCGGTGAGCGCGCGTCGCCAGGCGCGCCGGCCGAAGGCCGCCACGAAAGCCGACACGCAGGCCGCGTCCCCGCCCGTGGGATCGCAACCGGCGAGCACGGTCATCCCGGTGACGTTCGCGGTCAACGTCGCCGCCGCCTGCTCCGCCACCTCGAGATAACGGCCGGCGTGGAGGCTGGAGACGCTGTACGCAGCCGCGATGTCGTCGAAGTCCAACGTCTCCTCGTCCGGCGGCAGCGTCTGGGCGACCGACGGATCGACGCCCGTCAGATCAGCGATCGTCCGCCCGAACTCGAAGCGGGTGATTCGCCGCAGGGGCGCCGGGCCGGGATCGGCCGCGCAGAGAGGGGCGGCTTGCGTCGTGGTGCCGCTACCGCTCCCCTTGCCGCCGCACGCCCCAAGCGCCAGCGCGGTTGCCGCCACGAGTGCCGAGCGCGTCGCGAACCTGGTCAGCTTCATGAGCATGTACGCCGTTCGTCCTGATGATACCCGCGAAGATGGTGGAGGTGTCGCGGTGTGGAGATTGCACGGTCGAGGCCAACGCGCACTCCATGGAATCCCGCGGTCTTGCCGCAGACCACCTCGCCGCACCCTGACTCCGGACGTCCAGGGCGCTGTTCGCGGACGTCCGGTTGATGTCCAAGGAGAGGGACCGCGCACCGACCGGCGTTCGTCGAGATCTCCACTTCGGGCGGTGATACCGTGGATCGCCATGCGGACCTCCTTTCGGCAGGCGCTGCGGGCATGCGTCCTCGCCTGGCTGGTCCCCCTCTCGTTCGCAGGCTGTGGCGGCGGCGACGGAGCGACGCAAACAGTGGACGGCGCGATTGCCGGCGCGGGTGACGCGGGTGCCGCCGGCATGGGCGGAGCTGCCGGCGCGGCTGGGGTCGCGGGCGGCGGGGGGCGCGGGGGTGCCGCGGGAGCGGGCAGCGGGGGGACCGGCGGCGCTGTCGCGACGGGCGTCGTCGCGGCCGGCGTTCGATGGGTCGGGCGCGTCGACCTCAGCGACGCGCAGCGGCCGCGATTCTCGTGGTCGGGCACGGGGTTCGTGGCCCGCTTTTCGGGGACGTCCCTGGCGATCCAGATCAACAGCAGCGGGGCCTTCATCTTCAAGCCGGTCGTCGACGGAACGCCGGGCACAGCGTTCACGATCTCGGCCGGACAGCAGACCGCGAACGTCGCCAGCGGTCTCTCCGTCGGGACGCACGTCGTCGAGCTCTACCGCCAAACCGAAGGCTCGCAGGGCGATTCGCAGCTGCTCGGCCTGACCGTCGGCGGCGACGCGTTGCTGGCCCCACCCGCGCCGCCCCCGCGCCTCATCGAGGTCATCGGCGACTCGATCAGCTGCGGATACGGAACGCTCGGCACGCTCTCCGACAGCGACTGCTTTCCGACCGAGAGCCACTGGGACACCTACGGCGCCATCGCCGCCCGGGCGCTCGGCGCCGACATCGACACGATTGCGATGTCCGGTCAGGGCGCCTATCGCAACTACGGCGGCGACATGAGCAACACGCTGCCGATGGTCTACGCACGGGCGCTGACCAACGACGCCACACCCGCGTGGGACTTCCGCACGCAGGCGCAGGCCGTCCTCGTGAACCTCGGCACCAACGACATCAGCAACGGCAAGGGTGATCCGGGCACGCCGTTCGAGACGGCGTACACCGGCCTGCTCGCGAACGCGCGGGCGAAGTATCCCGGCGCGTTGATCGTCTGCATCATCGGCCCGCTCCTCAGCGGCACAGAGCTGTCGACCATGGAGGGGCACATTCGCGCCGCCGTCAGCGCCCGCGTCGCCGCGGGCGACCACAACCTCGAGTTCTTCGATCAGATCGCCCCCCAGACGTCCGACAAGGCCGCCTGCCAGTACCACCCGGACCCGGCCGAGAACCAGATCATGGCCGACCAGATCGCGGCCGAATTGCGCGCCCGCCTCGTTTGGTGACCGGCTCAAGCGGAACCGCTCCTTAGTTGCCCGTGACCTCTCGGCCCACGGAGGCGTATGATGAGTGCGGACCGGCCCCGTTGCTCACGTTCTTAACGCTTATGCGCCGGCCTTCCCGGTCTGCGTGCTCCGAGCGCCCGAGATGTTTCATGCCCCAAACATGGTTGTAGATCTGACCTCAACTGGGTGTGCTCATGGCCGATGACGACGAACGGCTTCGCCAGGCGATCCGGGTCGGCAACATCGGAATCTTCGACCACGACCACGCCACCAACGTGATCTTCTGGTCGCTGGAGCTGCGCCAGATGTACGGCTGGGATCCGGACGAGCCGGCGACGCTCGCCAAGATCGTCTCCCACGTCCACCCCGACGACGTGGTGAGAGTCGTGGCGGCGGCCCAGCGGGCGCACGATCCCGACGGGGACGGCGCGTTCGACATCGAACATCGGATCACTGACCGGTTGGGCCGCCTGCGATGGGTCCTCACCCGTTCGCGCACCCACTTCGGATCGGTTTCGGCGCGGCGGCCGACGCGCACGATTGGCGCAGTCCAGGACGTCACCGATCGCCGTACCGCCGAGGAGCGGTCACGGGTCCTCGACACGGTGCTGAGCTCCAGCACGCAGGCGATCGCCATCGCCGATCCCCAGGGAACCCTGACCTTCGCAAACACCGCCCTGCAACGACTTTGGGGCTATTCGGATCGAGAGAGCCTGCTGGGCCGTTCGCTGTTCGAGCTCTGGAAGACGGCCGACGAGCCCGCCGCCGCGCTCGCGCAGATCCGCAGCGGAGGCATCCATCAGGTCGAAATGCCGGCGACGCGCGTCGACGGGGTGCACTTTGATCTCGGCATCACGGCGGAAGCCGTCTGTGACGTGAGCGGCGCCCTCATGCAGGTGCTGGTGACATTCTCGGATATCTCGAATCGAAAGCAGCTCGAGGGCCAGCTCATCCAGGCTCAAAAGATGGAGTCGGTCGGACGGCTGGCGGGCGGCATCGCGCACGATTTCAACAATCTCCTCACGGTCATCTCGGGGGGGCTGGAGATTAGCCTGGCGGCGTTGCCTCCCGACCATTCGAGCCGGGGACACCTCGTCGAGGTGGCGGATGCGGCGCAGTCCGCGGCGGGTCTGACTCGGCATCTGCTCGCCTTTTCGCGAAAGGAGATCATCGCCCCCAGGGTCCTCGACCTGAACGAGGTCCTCCGCCGCGCCGAGAGGATGATCCTGCGTCTCATCGAGGAGCATATCGAGCTTGAAACGATCTGCGGCAAGGAGGTCACACCGATCTGTTTCGATCCAGGTCAGGTCGAGCAGATCATCGTCAACTTGGCTGTCAATGCGCGCGACGCGATGCCGAACGGTGGGCGGCTGACGATCGAGACCTCAAACGTCTGGATCGATGACGAATACGCCGCGCGCCACTTCGACGCGCGCCCGGGCGCGTACGTGCTGCTCACCGTCTCGGACACCGGCTCGGGGATGAGTGAAGACGTGCGGGCGCATCTGTTCGAGCCCTTCTTCACGACGAAGGGACCTGGAAAAGGAACGGGCCTCGGGCTGGCGATGGTGTATGGCGCCGTTCAGCAGAATGGTGGTCGCATCGACGTCTGCTCGGAGCTGAATCAGGGAACGACGTTCAAGATCTACCTGCCGGCGGCCAAGGGGGTCGCGGAGCAGCCGCCAGCTCGACCAGCTGCCACCCCCGAGATGCGCAGCGCCACGATCGTTCTGGTGGAGGACGACGCGCGCGTGCGCAAGCTGGCGAGCCACGCGCTCACGAGGTTGGGATACCAGGTTCACCCGTTCGCGAGCGGGGCCGATGCCTTGCTGGGGCTGGCGGCCCTCAGCCCCAGCCCAGAGCTTCTGATCACCGATGTCATCATGCCGGGGATGAACGGACGGGTTCTGGCCGAACGGGTCGCCACCCTGCTGCCGACGATCCGCGTGCTGTTCGTCTCGGGCTACACGGAAGACTTCATCGTCGACCGCGGCGTTCTGAGGTCAGGGATAGAGTTCCTCGCCAAGCCCTACTCCATCGAGCAGCTCGCGCGGCGCGTGCGAGAGGTTCTGGACGACGGGTTCGAAAGGTCGAAGCCTGGCGGAAGACTAGCGGAAGGCTAGCGGCATCACCCTTGCGGACGCCTCTCCTCGGCCTTCTCCGAAAAGAAGATCGTGATCGCCAGGCAGTGAAACGCGTCGTCGGAAGACTGGGTGACGATCGTCTGGACGATTTGCTTCCGCGGGTTGCTCTGCATCCACGCCATGACCTTATCTCCCAAGATCTCGCGGTCATGCGCCATCGTCGCGGAAAAGACCTTCACGCCAGTGAACACGTTGATCGCATTCTCCCCACTCGGCCGCTGGTTCATCAAAACCTCCAAGGGCGACTCTGCCCAGTTGAGGCGACCGCGCCTATCGGGGAATATCCCCTTGACCCCCAGCGGCTGTCGGGGTTTTCCTGACAGGCGCGGCGTGAAGCCGGAGGAGGCCGAACGGTGAACAGGAAGGCACGAATCATATTGGCGGACGATCACGCGCTGGTGCGTGATGGGCTGCGGCGTGCCATTGAAGGCGAGCCCGACCTGGAGGTCGTCGGCGAAGCGGCGAACGTCGCTGCGACGATCGAGCAGGTCTCCGCCGCCCGACCGGACATCCTGCTCCTCGATGTCACCATGCCGGGCGGCGGCGGGATCGTGGCTCTGCGCGAAATCCGAAAGGCCGGTCTCCCCACTCGGGCCCTCGTCCTCACGATGCACGACGATCCGGAGTATCTCCGCGTCGCCCTGATCTCCGGCGCGTCCGGTTTCATCTTGAAGCACGCGGCCGGGCGAGAGGTCGTCACGGCGATTCGTACCGTCCTCCAGGGACGTATGTACGTCGATCCGACTTTGGCAGGCGTTGCCCTCAAGGAGGTGTTGCGGCCACCGCAACCATCGCAGCCTCGCGGGGAAACGACCGTCGACCGACTGAGCCCGCGTGAGAGGCGGGTGCTTCGCGACCTGACTCTGGGTTTCACCAACAAGGAGGTCGCAGAGCGCCTGGCGGTGAGCATCAAGAGCATCGAAACGTACCGCGCGCGGCTGTCCCAGAAGCTGGGGTTGAGCCGACGCTCCGACCTCGTTCGATACGCGATCGCCCACAATTTGATGGATGTCGACCACAAGGCCGCTCTCGGTGCTTGAGAGCCCCTGCCGATGACCGGGTCGACCAGACCGGCGAGCTGGGCGGGACTTCTGGCCGGCGCGGTCGCGCACGACATCAACAACTTCGTGCAGGGGATGTCGAGCGCACGCGCGTTGGCCGGCGCGGCCGGCGCGGGGATGACCGATGCCGCCGAAACGGCGGCCATCATCGAAGACGATCTCGATCAGCTGCGCAAGCTGGGCGTCCGGCTTCGCACCCTGGCCAGCGCCAGGGTAAGGGAAGCGTCCACTCGCCTCGGTGACGCCTGCGCAGACGCAGTCGCCGAGGTCGATCGACTGCCCGAGCAGATGCGAACGGGGTCGATTCCAGCCGATCTATACGTCGTCGGAACGGCGGCGGCGCTGACGACGGCGATCGCGGCTCTGCTCGAGCACGCGCTGGCGGCGAGCCCAGCGGCCGCTGCGATCAGCTTGGCTATCCGGGGGCCCGAGGTCGTTGGCCTGGCCGCAGCCGAGGGGGCGGCGCGCCCCTCGCCCGGCGCGCCGGTGATCGTGGAGATCGCAGCACCGGAATCCTGGGAGTTTGGCACCATCGTCAAAGCGCCGCTCGATGTCGTGCTGGCCAGCTCCTGGCCTGAATTGCGCGGCGATGCCCGGCTTATCTTGGCCGGCGCCATCGCCGATGCGATCGGGGGGGCGGTCTACATCGCATCGGACTCGAAAGCCGGCCTGGTGCTCGCGCTCCACCTGGTAGCCTCCCCGGCCGACTAAAGAGTCGGGAGGCCGCTGGCGAGGAGCCGCTCCGCCTGGTCCGCGGGGAGCGGCTCCGAAAATAGGAATCCTTGCCCCCGCCGGCAGCCGAGGGCGCGGAGGGCTGCAACCTGCGCGTGCGTCTCGATCCCCTCGGCAACCACCTCCATCCCGAGATCGTGCGCGAGGGAGATGATCGCCTTGACGATCGCGCCCTGCTGGGGCTCACGGTCCATGCGATTGACGAACGATCGATCGACCTTCAGCGCTTGCACCGGGAAGCTGTGCAGGTACGCGAGGGACGAGTATCCGGTGCCAAAGTCGTCCAGGTGGAGGCCGACGGACATCGCGTGGAGGCGCTGGACCACGCCCGCCCCCAGAGTGAGGTTGTGCATGAGCGCGCTCTCGGTGATCTCGAGCGTCAGGCAGGCCGGGTCGAGACCGGTCGCGCCGAGCACGCGCTCGACGTCGGCGGCCACGCCGCCTTGGGAGATCTGGCGGCCGGAGACATTGACGCTGATCCCGAGCGTCGCCCAGCGCGGATGTCTCTGCTGCCATTCGCGCGCCTGCCGGCAGGCTTCGGCGAGCATCCAGGCGCCGATCTCCACCACCAGCCCGGTCTCTTCCGCCACCGGGATGAAGAGATCGGGCAGGAGCATGCCCCTCGTCGGATGCCGCCAACGCGCGAGCGCCTCGAACCCAACCACCGCGCCGGTGTCGAGATCCACCACCGGTTGGTAGTAGGGGACGATCTCCTGGCGCTCGAGCGCGCGTCGGAGATCGGTCTCGAGTCGCAGCGAGGAGACCGCTCGCTGGTGCATGTCGCCGGAGAAGACCTGGTGGCGGGCGCGACCACCCACCTTCGCCCGGTACATCGCCGTGTCCGCGTCCCGCAACATGTCCTCGGGCGACTCATGGCCGGCGCCGGACAGCGCGATGCCGACGCTGACGCTGGTGAACACCTCCGACCCCCGCACCTCCAGCGGGAGGGCCAACTCCTGGTGGATTCGCTCGGCCACTCTCGTGGCGTCCTCCTCGGAGCGAACGTCGTCGAGGAGGACGGTGAACTCGTCACCGCCCAGGCGCCCGAGCGTGTCGCCGGGGCGTAGGCAGCGCTCGAGCCGGCGCGCGGTCGCGATCAGAACCTCGTCGCCCGCCTGGTGCCCGAGGCTGTCATTGATCCCCTTGAAACGATCGAGATCGAGGTAGAGCACCGCGAACTGCGGATTGCCGAACGAGCGCCGGGCCCGGTGAAACAGGTGCTGCAACCTGTCGAGGAACAGCGCGCGGTTCGGGAGATCCGTGAGCGGATCGTAGAACGCCCGGTGTTGAAGCTGCTCCTCGACCTTCTTGCGCTCCGTGATGTCGCGCGAGATCCCAAAAGTCCCCAGGATGTTCCCCTGCCGATCGCGCAACGGGACCTTCGTCGTAGACACCCAGCGGAACTGGCCGTTCGGCAGCGTCTCCTTCTCCTCCACGTTCACGAGCGGCTGTCCGGTACGAATGATCTCCTGCTCATCGCTCAGCGCCTGCGCCGCGTGCTCGTCGGTGAAGAAATCGAAGTCGGTCCGGCCAACAGCGAGCGCCGGGCTGGCGATGCCGAACCGCGCAGCCTGATAGCGGTTGACGCGCGTGAACCGGCTCTGGCGGTCCTTGAAGTAGATCGCGTCGAGGACGTTGTCCATCAACGTCTCCAGCAAAAAGAGCGCGTCTTCACGTTCCGCTATCTCCGCAATGACCTCGCCCGTTAGCTCGCCGTCGGGGGCCTTGGGGCCAACCTTCAGTCGCATCGGCACCCCCTCTCGGCACCCGTTGTCCAGAGATTTATGTCGACCATTTTGGTCAGCACCAATACACGATATTACTCGATGTAATTCTCCGCGGTCAGAGTTCTCCGCAGAAATCTTCAGCCACCTCACCTGACATGACGCCTGTCGCCCCACACGGGATCGGTCGCCCCCTCCGTCCGTAGACGGAACGGAGCAGCGCTCCGATTACGGCCCCGAGACCGGCATCCGACTGACTGCCGGCAAGAGAACACTGCGTGGGAAGCGCGCCCGAAAGGCGGCGGCGGCGTGGCGCGCTTCTTCGTTTCGCCCGAGGCCGCCGAGCGCCTTTACTCTCAGCGCCTCCCGCTCCTCGGCGAGGCGGCCGTTCTTGAATTGGCGCCTGTGCTCGGAGAGTGGCGAAAGCGCGGCTTCGAAGTCGCCGCGCGCGACCGCGGCGCGCGCTTGTCGCAAGAGGTGCAGCTCTGCGCGAGCCGCGCCCGCTGGCGACAACCCCGGCGCTGCGACGGTGCGCACGGGGGCAGGAGGCAGATCGCGGACCGCCACGGCGGGCGCCGAAGGAACCACGGCGCTCGCCACGGGCTCCGGCGTTAGCGCCACGGGCTCCGGCCTTAGAACGACAGCTGCCCGATGGGTCATCGGCCTGGGCGCCAGCCGGGAGTGGATCTCATAGGCCGCGGCACCGACCGCCGCACTGATCACCAAAGCGGCCGCCGCGGCCGCGGCCCAGCGGGGACGCCGTGCCGCCCCTGACAGGGGAGCCGTTGCGACGACGGGCGATGCCAGGGCAGCCCGCGCCCGAGCCATCGCGCGCGCGCGCTGCGACGCCGAGACGGGTAGGATGACGCGCTCCTCATTTAGCAGCGAGCGGACTTCGGGCGACACCTGGGACAGCATGGTCATCAAATCCTAGCCTTTGTCAGTCTTCGCACGGCGGTCTCCAGCTCGCGGCGGGCCTTTCGCAAGCGCGAGTAGACGGTGAATCTCGGGATTGCGAGAGCGGAAGCGACGTCTTCGACGGAGACATCATCGAGATCGTGCATGAGCAACACCGCGCGCCGTGGCAGGGGGATGTGCTCGAGCGCCGCCAGCACCAGGGCGCGCGCCTGCTTGGTCTGAAGCGCGTCGTCGGGTCCGGGGCCCGTGTCGCTGACCTCGACAACCTCGAACGTCACCTCGCGGCTGCGCTTGCGGTGATGCGCCGCCGCGATCCGAAAGGCAATCCCGAACAGGTACGGGCGCAACGGTCGCTCTGAATCGTAAGCGGTCCAACACTTGCGGAGAACGAGGAACACCTCTTGCGCCAGATCATCCGTCTCCGACGGAGAGGTTCCGAGGCGCCGTAACGTTCGATGGACGTAGTCGAGCTCCCGAAGGAAGGCCTCCAGGCAGGCCTCGTCGGGGGTCACCTGAGGAGGGGGCGACGACAGTAGGCGCAGATGACTCACGGAGGACACCTTTCATTCTAAGGGGTCGCGCACGAAAGGTCTTCCCAGAAAAAGAGCACACCAAGGTCCAGATCCACGACGAGGTCGACGCGGGGAGTCGTCGCCGGAAGTGCGTCTACGGTGCCGAATCGAGGATCTGGCTGACGGCCGGCAGAAGAGGGCTGCGCGGAAACTTCGCCTCGAAATCGACGGCCGCTCGGCGCGCCTCGGTGCGGCGGCCCAGACTCGCGAGCGATTTGACGCGCAGCGCTTCTCTTTCTTCCACCAGCCGCCCGGTCCTGAAGCGACGCGCGTGTTCGGTGAGCAGCTGTAACGCCTGCAGAAAGTCCTCTCGTGCCACGGCCGCGCGCGCCTGCTCGAGGAGACGCAACTCCACCCGGACGGCTCCAGCTCCGGAGCGCGCCGGCGTCGCTGCCAGCACCCTTGCGGCGAGCAGGTTGACGATCGGCTCCGCCCCCGCGCTCCAGTGAGGCGCGGGGGATTCCGTAGCCGGTGACGCAGCGACCAGCGGCGCGGTCGGTCCCGCACGGACGCCGAGCCTGTACGCGACCGCTCCGGCCGCCACCGTTGCCACGCAGGCCAGCCCCGCCGCCGCCGCCCATCGAACTGCCGAGGGCGCCCCCGACGGTTGCGACCACGTGGCCACCCCCGCAGCCAGCGCAGAGCGCGCGCGCGAGAGCGCCCGGGCACGGGCGGCGGCGGGCAGGACCGCAATGGGTCGCTCGCGATCCAGCAGCAAGCGCACGTCAGGCGACAGCTTCGCAGGCGACCAGATCATTCGCCGCCTGCTTCCCTCAGAAGGCGCCGAATTCCGGCTTGGAGCTCTCGTCGCGCCTTGCGCAACCGCGAGTAGACCGTGAAGAGGGGGATCGAAAGCACGGATGCCACCTCGGCCACCGGGACGTCATCGAGCTCGTGCATGACCAGGACGGCGCGCCTCGGAAGGGGAATCCGGCTGAGCGCCGTCAGCACCACCGCGCGTGCCTGCTTCGATTGCAGCTCCTCCTCCGGACCCGGCCCGTTGTCGTCGACCTCGACGATCCCGAACGCCACCTCTCGCTTCCGCTTTCGTTGGTCGGCGGCCGCGATCCGGAAGGCGAACCCAAACAGGTAGGGGCGCAGCGGACGGTTGGGGTCGTACTCGCTCCACGATCGACGAAGAGCCAGAAACAGATCCTGCGCCAGATCTTCGACCTCGGAAGGCGAGGTGCCGAGGCGCCGGAACGAACGATAGACGTAGGCGAGCTCTTGTTGGAAGGCCCCCAAACAGGCGTCGTCGAGCGTAACCTGGGGAGCGGCTCGGGGAACGAGGCGCAAATGACTCACGTGTGGCCTACCTGACGATTGTCGCGATCGGTCGGGCCTTGTCAGGAAAAGCGCGGCGCGATGCTGGCAGGAATTAGTAAACGAACGTGACAATGAGCGACGGGAGAAGACAAGTATCAAGGCGGCGAGAGGCCTTTCGGCCTCGGAAAGTCGAAAGTCACCTCACTTGGCGGTCAGAAAGAACGAGAAGAGAGAGAGCGCTCGGCCGGGACTCCGTCTCGAGGTCGTTCCATCCGCTGGCGGCTTCTTGGTGACTGTCGGACCGGTCTCTCTGCTGCTCGATCACGCGGCGGCGGAGGAGATGATGTGCCTGCTGGCGGACGCGCTCGAGCCGAGCGATCCGTTGGACCTCTCCACTACCAGTTCGAACTAGGGCGTTACGATTCGGGCAACGACGCTCAGCGCGAGACCACGGTGGCCCATCCGTCGCCGGGCATCGCGAATTGTAACTTGTTGCCCCCGAGGGCGACCGTCATCGTCCGGGCGGACCCGGTGTTGTGGATTACGGCGACCAGGCTGCCGTCCGGGTTCTTGAACGCCAGCGCGTCACCGCCGCTCGTCGAAACAACCTTGGCTCCCGGCGCGACGAATTGCGAGACGTGCCGGAAGACATAGTAGGCCGGCGTGACGATCAGTTTCCTTGCGGACGTGTCCACGATCAGGAGGGCATCCTGCGGCCAGAACCGCGTCGAGTCGATCCCGACGCCCACCGTATCCAGCACCATGTTCCAGGCGCTGTAGGCAGTGACGCCGGCCCTGATCCAGTCGCGGATGAGGCCCCAGCTCTCCACGGCGTAGGCCTGATCGTTGGGCGCCATGCTCCCGTCAAACGGCGTCGCCCAGGGATAATTGCCGCACTTGTGCTCCGTTTGCCAAACCGGGAGGTCGTAATGTTTGGCGCCGGCGACGTCGCTCTGCATCCCCCATTGATACCCCAGCACCTTGATGTAGCTGCGTGCGGTCGCGTCGCCCATCACGTTGCCGACGATCGATCTGTCGGACCCGCCGCCGTTGAAGGTGCCGAGCATGATCTTGGTCGTCAGGCCGGCGCCGGCGACGGCCGGGCCGAGGTACTGGCCGATGAACGTCGTGTAGGGCGCCGGCGACCATCCGCAGGTCGGGTACGTTCCCGTGTAGTTCGGCTCGTTCTGAGCGGAGATCGCCTCGATGCTGATTCCCTGCAGCGCGTACGCCTGCACGAACGCGATCAGGTACTGCGCGAAGGCCTCCATCGTGGCCGCGTCGCTCTTCATCGTCCCACCGTCGAACGGGCTCACCATGTTGCCCGCTGAGAACGGGCCCTGCTTCATCCAGGTGGGCGGCGTCCACGGGCTGGCCCAGAACCGGATGCTCGGTTTGACCGCCTGCGCGGCCTCGACGTACGGGATGAGCTTCTCCATGTCGCGGGCGATCGAGAAACTGGCCAGCTGGTCGTCGGTCCCGCTGGCAGTTTCGTCGTCGGTGTAGCGATCCATCGCGTAGTCGCTCGCGCCGATCGGGATTCTCCCGAAGACGAAGCGCGCGCCGTCCGCGCCATAAAGCAGATTGATCGCCGTGTCGCGGTCGGCCTGGCTGAGCAGGGACAGATCGTTCCAGCCCATCTCGTTGAACGCGCCCCCGAATCCTTCCCAGGTCTGCGCCGTGGATGCGTCGTCGACCGTCACGTCGGCGCCGCCGGTCGTCACCGCGGTCAACACGCCTTCCGTCTTCCAGTAAGCGCCGGGCGCCGAGGTCACCAGCGTCGGGGGGCTGCCCGTCGCGCCGGGGGAACCGCAGTCGCCGGCGTCGGGCGCAACGCAGGAGCCGTTGCACAGCGTTCCGGACAGACACTGGCAGGCGCCCGCCTGACAAAGCTGTCCCGTCGCGCAGGGGATGCCACAGCCGCCGCAGTTCACCGGATCGGCGGAGACGTCGAGGCACGTCGCCCCGCAGGCCGTTTGACCGGCGGGGCAGATGGTTCCAGGGTCGGCCGCGCCGTTCGTGCAGGCGACGGCCAGAAGAGCGACAACCAGGGCAAACCCGCGTGCCGGGGCGACCGCCAGCAGCGTGGCGCGGAGTGGGGTCACGGCGTTCTCAATTGAAACGGGGCGCCACGGTCGGTCAGCGACGCGCGCGGCGCCTTCGGCGAACGCCGGCCACCGCCATCACGAGCCCGAGTGGCAGGACCATTCCCGGCGCTCCGCCCGAGCCGCCCACGTTGCAGGAGCAGCCGCTGCCGCCGCTGGCCGGGGCCGTTCCACCGGAGCCGGTGCCGCCGCCATATCCGGAGCCGCCGCTCCCGGTGCTCGTACCCGAGCCGCCGGTCCCGGTTCCCGCGCCGCCCGCGCCGGTCGTTCCCGTGCCGCCCGCGCCGGTCCCCGTGCCACCCGTGCCGGTCGTTCCCGTGCCGCCAGTGCCGGTCGTTCCCGTGCCGCCAGTGCCGGTCGTTCCA
>Ga0209890_10000123_pt1 | contig 35372 bp, 27 predicted proteins | sample OrgsoiDNA2013049_FD_185799 | JGI IMG/M metagenome (GOLD analysis project Ga0209890, IMG submission 185799) | Permafrost soil microbial communities from the Arctic, to analyse light accelerated degradation of dissolved organic matter (DOM) -... | ecosystem: Environmental > Terrestrial > Soil >... | reverse complement strand
GGCCGGATCGCCAAAGCTGCCGTCGCCCGGCCCGCTGGAGTGCTCGATCTCCGGCCAGAGCTCGCCCGGCCTCAGGTTCTGCCCGCCCACCGGGGGGACCCAGTCCACCGTGTAGGGCGTCGGCGGCGCGACGATCGCACCGACGAAGATCTGGTGGTCCGCATCGGACTTGAGCGCCTTGATGCCGCTCACGAGTGCGCTCACCGGTGTCAGGAGCCCGTCGGTGTCGAGCGATTCGCAGTCGGTCAGGGTCAGGGTCGGCGCGGACGGCGCCCCAGGTGCGTCGATCGGCGCCGTCTCCGGCGGCTGGATCGACTTCGGTGGATCGCTGGACGGGTCGATACAAAAGTGGCCGAACTCGTTGCACCGATAATTGGTCAGCGGGCCGTACGCGTTGGTCAGGTTGTTCTGCCCGTTGTTGATCGAGTAGATGTAGGTGGTGGCGGGGGCCGAGCAGTCGTCCACGTTGCTGAGGATGATGATCGCCAGATCGGCGCCAGGCCGCAGGAAGCCCGCGTTCCGAGCCGGCGCCGGAGCACCGTCGGCCCCTAGAGCGCGCGCGATGGAGCCGAGCTGGTGTCCGAAGCCGCACCCGGTGTCGCCGAGCGGCGTGATGCAAGCGAGAACATCGGCCAGGTTGCCCGTGTAGTTGGCGTTTCCGCCGACATTGGAGATGTACGTTTGGCCGGCGGCGAGCGTCGAGCTCGCGCAGCTGGGCGAAAGCCGAAACAGCCCCTGGTCGCCGGCCGTCGTGCAAGTGACGGACGTCGAATCGCCCGGTGCGCCCAGATCTGACGAGACCACGGCGATGTGAATGTTGGGGAGCCCGTTGGGAAGGTTCTCGAGCGCCTGAATAAAGGAGGGGATCTGCGCCGCCAGCTTCGTCTGCATCGACGTCATTCCCGACGAATCGTCGATCATGAACAGGACATCGAGGTCGCCCGGAGCCGCGCTGGCGGCGGCAGCAGCGATCTGGACCGCCTTCGTCTCCACGGTCTCGCCGCGCTCAGGCGAGGCACATGACACAACCGCGGCCAGGCCGATAGTGATGGCGAGGACGGCTGCCTTCGCGCGGACTGCGCGAGCGAGAACGGCTTCGCGTCGTTGCCTCATGGCTGTTAGTTCGCGGACCCCGTCACTTCAGGTCACATTTCGACACCTCGGTCCGGGAAAATCCACGAAATCTATCCTTCGGGGGGCGCTCTCCGGCGGCCTCGGCCCCGCATCGCGGCGAGGCCCAGCACGAGACCGAACAGCGTCGCCCACGAGCCGCCTCTGGCGTGGGGCACGGTGGCGCAGGCGCAGCCGCTCGACGCAGACTCGCCGGAGCCACCGGCCCCGCCTGCGTCGGTGCCGCTCCCGCCACTCCCGGCGGTCGTGGTACCGCCGGACCCGTTCGTGCCACCCGTGCCGGTCCCCGTTGCGCCCCCGCTCGAGCTCGCACCCGCTGCGCCCGTGGTGCCGCCGGCCCCGGTGACGCTGCCGCCGGTCCCGGTGGTACCGCCGGTTCCGGAGACGCTTCCGCCCGTCCCGGTGGTGCCGGTCGTTCCGCCGGTGACCTTCGCTCCGCCCACGCCGGTCGTCGTGCCGCCAGTGCCGGTCGTACCACCGGCGCCCGTCGAACCACCGCTGCCGCCGGCGCCGCCGACCGAGCTGCCGCACCCCGTCCCGATCAGGACCGCGCTGGTGGCGGCCGTCCCAACGGCGAGCGAGACGACGGTCGGTTTGCCGCTGGCCGCGGTCACCGAGGCTGCGCTGGTGCCACCGACAGACACCGGATACGTCCCGGCCGCGAGGCCGACCACGGTCAGGGTCGTCGTGTGCGCGTCACCGGTCTGGTTCTGCAGGGTGAGCCCGAGGTAGTTGTTCGCCGAGCTGACCGTGGCCCCCGAGTAGCGATCCCTGTTCAGGCTGAACGACATCTTCTGCGAGATCATGTTGAGCCGCTTGAACACGCCGTCGGTCGGGGTCACCGAGGTGCAGCTGTTGGCGCTCGAGACGTTGCACCCGTAACCGGTCAAACCGAAGATGGGGTCGTTGGCTACGTCGGCGCTCAGGATCCGGATGGCGCCGAAGAGTCCCAGGTCGGCCTCCCCGGTCATCTCGCGCCAGCCGGCGTGCAGGTTGCCGTTCGCCGGGTCGAAGCTGTTGACGTAGACGTTCCCCTTCATCGCCTGGTACGTCCAGCCGAGCGTGCCGAGGTTGGCGGCGTTCGAATCGATCTGCCCCGAGTTGATGGCGCTGATGTTGGCGATCTTGGCGGCGTACGACAGCCGCTCGTCGAGCTCGGGGGTGGTCGACTGGGTGCGCACGAAGTCGTCCATGCCCGCGCCGGCCAGCGCGGCGGTGTACTGGAACTGCCACCAGTTCTCGCCGTTCAGCGTGACCGGATCGGAGTAGTAGTACCAGACCGGCTCCTGCCCGCGGCAGGCGCGCGTTTTGGCGTTCACCTTGCTCAGCACCGACGCGTTGTTGTTCTGCTTGGCCGCCATGTAGACGGCCTCCTCGCCGGTATTGTCGTAGCTGTACTCCGAGCCGTACGGGTACTTGCTGCCCGAAAAGGCGTTGTAGAGCTTGGTGATGACGCCGTTGACGAACGTCGCCTCGGTGGCGTGCCCGCCGGCGGTCAGCGCGGCGGCGATGTCGGGCAGCGTCTGCTCGCCCATGTACCCCGTCCCCGCGTCGCCGTGCCCCGAGTAGAGCGTGTGGAGAATGTTGTAGGCGCGCAAGAGGTAGGCGTCGGCCGTGTTGTGGTAGGTGACCAGCTTCGGGTAGAGGCTGGCTACCTTGTACATCGAGAAGTAGGTGTTGAACGCGTGCGGGTAGGCGTAGGCGCGGTCGTAGTAGCAGTTCATGATGTTCGACGCGCTGGTCCCCGGCGGACACCACCAGTCCTGGACGATGTACGACGTGTTGTCGATGGCGCGCGCCCAGACCGCGTCCAGGTAATTGTCGAGCGCGGTCACCTCGGAGGCGACCGGGGTCTGCGCGTCCTTCTCGGCCAGATACTCGCCGTGCGTCCAGCCCCAGTCATCGCCCCACCCGCCGCCGGCGGTGGCCCCACGCTTGGCCTTGGTGTCCATCATCCAGTCGTCGAAGATCCCCTTCAAGTCACCGGTCGTCCATTGCGTGTTGGCGACCATGAAGGTGGCGTGCCGCTGGAGAGCCGTGTCGATCGGTTCGAGGAGATAAAACTGCAGCGTGGTCGTTTCGCCGGTGCCGTAGCTGACGGTGATGTTGTTCTGGCCCAGCTGCGCGAAGTTGATTTGGTAAATCTTGTGGTCGGTGGCAACCGTCCCCAGCGCGGTGATCGTCGTCTGCGACGGGAACTGCGCGGTGAGCGAATTCACCACCTCCGAGGTATGCAGGTCGACCTTGGCCGTCATGTTGGTGGCCAGCATCATGCTGGGGACGACGGAGACGTCGATGAGCCCCTCGCTGTAAAGGCGGTTCTGCACGTCGGCGTGGCTGGCGACGTTGAAGAACTTGAAGGCGTAGGTCTTGCTGGCGCCCGGCGCCAGCGTGAGGCTGGTGTTCGGCAGGTAGCCGCGGTTCGTGCTCTTGATGACGTTGGAGTGGATGTAGAAGACGTCGAGGCCGCTCGGCCAGGCGGGGGTGCCGCCGCCGGCGGCCCAGGCGCTGCCGGAGTGCTCCTTCGACACCCAGCTGTCCATGTACTCGAACCCGGCGCCGGTGGTGGCGTCGGGGGTCATCAGGATGAAGGGGCCGACGCCGCTCGGGCGCTGGACGGTGATGTACGAGCCGTTGTTGCCGGTGAACGAGTGATAGACGGTGCGCGTCTCGTAGATGACGTCGTTGTTGGCAAACCAGTACTCGTTGAACGGCAGCGGCAGCCCGAAGTCGCCCATCTCCATCGTCTGTGTGCTGGTGTTGGTGACGGTGATCTGCCAGGAGAGGTAGTCGTTGACGAGTGCATAGGTCTCGACCAGCTTGAAGTTCTTCACCCCTTTGGCGTTGGCCGAGCTCTGGTAGGTGACCGTGACGGAGTTGGTGCCGGCGGTGATGGTGCGAACGTCGGCCGACTGGTTGGTCAGCGCCGCGGTCCAGGCGCCCGTCCCGAGGCGGTAGTTGAACATCAGCTCGCCGACCCATTCGTGGTCGGTAGTGTTCTGCCCGGGAGCGTTGGTCACGTTCATGACGTAGTTGGTCGGGAAGGCGTCGCCGGTGAGCTGCAGCGACGAGATCTCGCCGTTGGTCCCGATCTGCGCCTTGAAGTAGCTGTTCGAGAGCGTTTGCGCACCCGCCCCGGTCGCGACCGCCAACAGCGATACCGCCGCAACGGCGGCGGCGGACCGTCTCTTCAGCGCACTCTTCATCGCACTCCTCATCGAACGATTGGCCATGCCGGGATGAAGTGACGCCATCTCACGCGCACGGCTCGCCAAGAAAGAGAGCCGACCAGCCCATTTTCTTGAGCCGTTCGTGCCTCGGCCCGTCACCTATGTCGGACGCAGCGGGTCACACCGGCGGCGGTCGCTCGAAGGCCCGGATCGCGGCGTGGTCCCCGATGCGGGTTCGGTCGAACGCCGACTGCGCCAGGGACATCGTCAGGTCGGTCTCTTCGTCGATGAGCTCGCGGGCCGCCGGGCTGTCGTCGAGCTGATAGCCGAGCTTCTCGAACAGCCGGCGCGACGCGGCGTTGGCCGGGATCACCGAGATGTAGATCCGCTCGAGGCCCAGCACCTCATAACCGAACAGGTGCAGCATGAGCGCGAAGCGGGTGCCGAGACCGCGCCCCTGGCTGGCCCTCCCGCCGATCATGATGGCGAACTCGCCGGTGGACGCCTCGATGTTGCGGAAGTCGGCGTCCCCCATCAGCACGCCGTCCATGTAGAGGAGAAAAGGTCGCCCCCCTTCGGTCCGCAGCTGCTCGTAGTAAGCGATCACGTCGGCCGCGGTGTGCGGCTCGTCGTCGTGCCCCATCATCACGCGGTTGTGGCTGTCGTTGTAGGAGGCGGCCAGCTCGGGCGCCGCGCGTCGGAGCTCGTCGTCGGTCGGTTCGAACGCCGTCAGCTTCTCGCCCCCCTGCTCCCATTCGACGGCCCAGAGCCGCGCCTTCTCCATGAGGCTCTAGAGTATTCGATCGGGGCCGCGATATCCTTCCCACCGTGACTTCAATCGTGACTCCCTGGGAGCAGATCGAAACGGAGGCGCGGGACGCGTACGCCGGCGAGGGGCGGTTTCCGCTGCCCGCCTACTCCGAGTACATGCCCTCGCCCTACGTGGTGTTGAAGCCGTACACCGGGCGGCGCGCGGCCGGCGCTTGCACGGTGGGCGCGAGCGACGACGCCGCGATGGACGTCACCGAGCACGAGCAGGCGCACGAGCTCACGCCCGGCCTCGCCAAAATCGCGGAACACCTCCTGACCGAGCTCGATCGGTTGCTGCGTGGAAAGCCGCACGAATTCTCCCGGACATTGCTCGACGGCAACCCCGCCTGGCCGAGCGTCGTGGCAGATTCCGCGCCAGCCCGCCGCGCCGCCGGCGAGCCGCTGGTCATCGCGCTGGCGCTCTGTCTGTCGCGAACGGAGGACGACAAGGGGAACGACCGCTGGACGCTGTTCGGCGTCAGCCACGACGGTCCGGGTGCGGCGTTCTGGCGCAGCTTCGCGGAACGAGATAGCGACGACGATCGCGCGCGCTTTGCCCGCTTCGTCGCCTGGGCCAACGAGGCGGCGCCCGGCGCCGAGCCGCGGCTCGCTGGCGTGCGGATCGTCGCCGACGCCGCCGAGCTTCCGGCGTTTGCACGGACGCTTCGCCTCGAGGAGACCGAGCCGCTCGACGGCGTCGAAACAGTCGTGACGTTTCGTCCGTTCGCGACGCTGCCGGCGCCCGTGCGGGAGAAGTATCTCGCGGGCCACCTGCGGCTCGTCCCGCACCCGGCCGGCTTGGTCTTTTTCGAGCACGCCGGCTACCGCAAGCTCTCCCAGGCGCTCCCGCGGGCGACGCAGATTCCGCTCCTGCACCTCTTCTCGCACCTCGCCGACAGCGCCCGGCTCCGGATCCCGCAGTCGGGGTGGCTCGACGAGCTCGACGACCTGAAGGCGAAGCAGACCAATCACACGATGGTCCGCAAGGTCACCCGGTCGCACCGCTGGCAGCGGATCGCTCGCGATCAGAGCGCCAAGGAGGCGACGAAGTTCGAGGACCAGGTCTCGGTCGCGCTCTTCTCCACCGACCCAGACGATCTCGGCCTTTACGGCAAACCGATGGCGCGCAACGCGCAGATCTGGAACGAGGACTACGCGCTGATCCTCGACGGGCCGCGCGCCACCCCGCTGGAGCTCGCGCGCGCCGCAACCACCGTCGGTGGCGGCGGGCGCTCCGGCTACCGGTTCTACTATCCGCCGATGCGGGCGGGCGAGCGGGAGATCTTCTGGCACCTGCCGTTGGTGGCGCGGCTGGGGACCGGCTCCGCCGTCGAGACCTGGGACGGTCCGCAGCTTCTCGGCTACGCCCAGGCCGAGGCGCCGGCCGCCTACCCCGAGCGCCCGCCGATCCCGCTCGTGCCGAGGCTCCTCCGGCGGCCCGGCTACCTGGAGGCGGCCGAGATAGTCGACACCGAGCCGGGGCGCGCGCGATTCGTCACCATCCACAACGTTCAGAAGCTGCTCGCGTTTCACGAGATGCTCGGCGACGCGCTGACCCCGTCGTTCGCCCGCGCGCTGGTCCATGCCGCCAAGCACGAATCGCTCGACGCCTGGATGGACGCCGTGGCGAAGCTGGGCGGCAATGCCAAAGAAGAGCTGGGCGCCCGCTGCGCCGCGCTCCTCAAGCGTGTCGTGGGACCCGCCGGTGCCGACGCCAATCTCGAGACCAGTCTCACGTTCGGCGGCACGCACAGCCGGGCGTTCGAGGAGAAGCTCTGGAAGACGATCGCCGGGCTCTGCGAGGGCGAGTTCAGGATGAAGGAGACCGCCGACGGCGTCCTCGTCAACAAAGGCAAGACCGGCGGCCCCGCCGCCAAAGCCGTGCGGCTCGAACTGGCGCAGCGCCGCGATCTCGAGCGCCTCGGCGATCACCTGCACGAGCGCTACCGGGCGCTCATCGGGGCGCACCAGATGACCGGCCGGGCCCAGGTGGTCGACCATGCGTTCCGCTGGGAGACTGACTTTCCGTTCCGCTGGTCGGAGGGGTGGAACCGCAACCAGTCACACGAGATGCACGAGCGTAACATCGTCCTCATGATCCCGGGCCGGAACCGCGGCGAGGCTGTGATCATGGCCGATCACTACGACACCGCGTACATGGAGGACGTGTACGAGAGCGACCGCGGGGGCGACGGACTGCGGGCTGCGGCAGCCGGCGCCGACGACAACCACTCGGCGACGACGGCACTCTTGCTGGCCGCCGAGACGCTGCTGCCGCTGGCGCGCGACGGGAAGCTGGAACGCGACGTCTGGCTGGTGCACCTCACCGGCGAGGAGTTCCCCTCGGACTGTCTGGGCGCCCGCGCGCTAGCCCAGGCACTGGTGGAACGGCGCCTTCGCTTCGCCGCCGAATCGGGGGCGATCGTCGACGTCTCGCGCGTCCGCGTGACGGGGGCCTATGTGCTCGACATGATCGCGCACAACAACGAGCACGACCGCGACGTCTTCCAGATCGCGCCCGGCGAAGGAGTCGCCTCGGCGAGGCTGGCGCTGCAGGCTCATCTGGCCAACGAGCGCTGGAACCGGCTGGCGGAGAGCTGGAACCAGGCGCCCGCCCGCAACGGAAAAGGGCGCGCCCAGCGGATGGAGCACGGGGCCAAGGTCCCGCCGCCGTTCGCCCACCTGCCGTTGCGGGGAGAGGTTCGACCGGAGTGGGACCCGCGCTCGGCGCTCTACAACACCGACGGGCAGATCTTCTCGGACGTCGGCATCCCGGTGGTGCTCTTCATGGAGAACTACGACATCAGCCGGACCGGCTACCACGACACCGCCGACACGATGAAGAACATCGACCTCGACTACGCGGCGGCGCTCACCGCCATCGCCATCGAGACAGTGGCGGCGACCGCCTGCGCGCGGTGACCAGCCGCGGTCAACGGCACCAGAGCACGCGGGATCAGCCTTCGGCGATGAAGATCATGATCAGGCTCCAGGCACCGAGCGCCGGAACGAACAGGAGGAACTGAAGCGCGACCGGCAGCGCGTAGATGATCGACACCATCGGGATCCAGAACAGCCAGTTGGGGATGATCAGCGGCAGGACGCGCGACTGGTAGAACCCCCGACCGACCGCCGGGAGCGTCGCCGCCCACGAGTAGCCGCGCTGGCGCCAGAGGAACAGCAGGACGATGAAGATCGACCAGACCGGCGAGAAGACGAACTGGTCGAAGGCGACCTTCTCTATCACCGTGCGGACCTGGGCGTCCTTGCCGAAAAGGAGCGCCTCGCCCCGGTAGAGCAGGTCGATCACCACCCCGTCGAAGGCGAAGAAGGCGGTGTTGAAGAGAACCTCTCCGCCGCGGCCCCGGAGTGTGCTGCGGCTGCGGTCGGCGACCAGCTTGGCGATCTCGGGGAGAATGCCGCCGGCGAGCGCGCAGGTCGCGGCCGCGAGCGGCAGCCCTCCCGCGGTCTTCCAGGCGGCGGCCAGCGCGCAGGCCTCTCGGAAGGGGACGCTGACCCGATAGGCGATCGCCAGCAGGGCGGCGCCCGCCTGGATGAGCAGGAACGGCCGCCAGAACCGCCGCAGCGCCGCGGCCCCGGCGGCCAGCGGGGAAGCTGGCGCCTCGTTATCGAGCGCCGTCATTTCGTGGTGCCCAATCTATCGGGCAACCTCGAGCGCGCGGGAAGAATCTGACCCTGACGGGCGTTATGACGAGGGAAAATGCGAATCTCGTTCTCCAACCGGGTGGCCGCTCGCGCCGCCGCCAGCCTTTTCGAACAGTACGGCTTCTCGGCCAAGCAGATCGACACCGAGGTGCTGACCGACTGTCCGACGCTGCTGGCGGCCCCCGCCATCGAGCGAAGCATCGGTCTCGAGCTGGTCGAGCGCATCGAACTCTCTGGTTGCGGCTGAGCGTCGTCACTGCTGCGGCGGGCGCTCCGGAGGCTCCCACTCCCCGGGGGGGCGGGTCGGATCCCCCTGCGGAACGGACGGCGAAATCTCCACCTCGACCTTGGTCGTGTCGATGGTGCTCAGCTCTTCCGTCGCACAGACGCGCGCCGCGTGGGCCAGCTCTCCCGAGCGCTCGACCAGAAGGCGCAGCCGTTGGGCGGCGTAATCATTTTCGGTGGCATCGCCCCGCGCCTGGCCGTCCTCGAGCCGCGCCAGCTCGGCAGCAGCGATTTGCAGTCCGGCGCGCGCTTCGGCTAGCTTCTCATCAACGCAGCTTCCGTCCAGGGCGTTCGCCGGGGTCTTCGCCCGGACCCGCTCGATATGTTGAATGCCGGCCACCAGTGCTCTTATTTGCGCGCGCGCATCGATCCGCGGATCGGGCGCCTGCGGCGCTGTGGGCGACGGCGGCGCCGTGGGCGGCGGCGCGGCGAGTGCGCCAAACGACAACATCAAAGCGATGAGCATCCACATCCGACACCGGCCATCCCAGCTGCAAAGTTGGTCACGCCGTGACCCAGCCGCAACGGGTCACCTCCGGGAACGGCGTACGACCTTCTGGCTGGCGCTGACGCTCGCCGTCGCCGGTTGTGGTGCAGCAAGCTACCGCGAGGTGCGTCCGAGCGAGCCAATCGGGGCCGCCACCCGGAGTTTGCGCGTCGACGTCCATCGTGTCTTTCTGACCGACGAGACGATCGAGAACGGCGTGGCCGACGGGATGGGCCTTGTCGTCGAGCTGGAGATCGCCAACCGCGGCCCGCACCCCTACAGCCTGAAACCGACCGCGCTCTGGTGCCTGATGCAGGTCGACGCGCGAAAGCCGGAGGAGTCGCGTCTCCTGCCGCCGTCGGTGAACGGCGACGGAGCGTTCCCGGGCGCGCTGCCCGAAGGGGCCGACCTGAACCAGATCGACGTCGCGCCTGGACAGACACGAGCTTTCTGGGTCCTGTTCCGCGGCTACCGGTTCGCCGGCAGCGAGATCCCGCGGCGGATCACCCTGACCTTGCCCGACGCCGAAGGGCGCGCGCTGGAGCTGGTGCTGGCCGATCCGGCGCGCGGCGACTTGCAGTGGGAGGTGCCGGCGACGCGAAGCGCCTGGTACCTGGGCGTGCGTAGCGGCTCGCTCTACGGAGGCTATGCCGAGGCGACCAGCATCTCCACCCAGATCACGCGCATGGCGCGCGCCGGGCGCTTTCTCTGGGACGTCGGATATGTCTCGTCGGTCCTGGTGCAGGTAAAAGGGGCGCTCCGGTCGTCGAGCTCGTCATTCACGGGCATTGGGCTCGACGCGCACCTGACCCTGCCTCTTTTCTCATGGGCCGACCCGATGCAGCCGATCCGGCTAGGCCCCTATTTGGGGGGCCAGATGCAGGCGCTGATAGCCATCCAGCCGTCGCCCAACAAGGCGAATCCGCAGGCGCCGCCCGTTTACGGCGACGGGGTGCTCGAGGCCGGCCTCGAGTTCGACGTCGGTGCGTTGCGGAGCGCCGCCACGCCGTTCCCGCTGTCGCCCGCCGGACGCAACCCGCTGCCGCGCTGGCTCTTCCGGGTCGGCTATGCACACGACTGGATAGGGCACGGAACGGCCGACGGGTACGTCACCAGCGTCGGCATGCACTGGTAACGCGACTGCTAAGAACGCTCTCGTCGTCTCCTAGGGCAACGCCCTCCTAGCCGCCGCTCTTTTCCAGGTGGCCACCGAACCCGTAGCGCATCGCCGAGAGGATCCGGTTCTGAAACTCGCCCTCACCGCGCGAGCTGAACCGCTCGAACAACGATGCCGCCAGCACGTGCGCCGGGACCCCTTCGTCGATCGCCGCGTCGAGCGTCCAGCGCCCCTCACCCGAGTCGGAGACGCGACCGGCGAACTTCGCCAGCTGCGGATCTCCCGCAAACGCCGCGGCGGTCAGATCGAGCAGCCACGAGGAGATCACGCTGCCGCGTCGCCAGACCTCCGTCACGTCGGCGAGCGGGAAGTCGTACTGGTAGTACTCTGCCCCCCTCAGCGGCGTCGTCTCGGCGTCGGCTTTCTCGCTGCGACGGCCGACGTCGGCGTGCTGGAGGATGTTCAGCCCTTCCGCGTAGGCCGCCATCAGGCCGTACTCGATCCCGTTGTGCACCATCTTCACGAAGTGGCCGGCGCCCGAGGGGCCGCAATGCAGGTACCCCTCCTCCGCCGTCCCGCCGCGACCCTCGCGCCCCGGCGTCGCTGGCACCGATCCCCGGCCCGGCGCCAGCGTGGCGAAAATCGGATCGAGCCGCCGCACCACCTCGGGCTCGCCGCCGATCATCAGGCAATAGCCGCGCTCGAGACCAAAGACGCCGCCGCTGGTGCCGCAGTCGACGTAGTGAATCCCGCGGCCGGCGAGCCGCTTGCCGCGATCGACGTCGTCCCGGTAGAACGAGTTGCCGCCGTCGATCACCACGTCGTCTTTCCCGAGGAGAGGCGTGAGGTCGGCGAGCGTCGCGTCGACGACCCCGGCCGGCACCATCAGCCAGATCGCACGCGGCGGTGTCAGCTTGGCGACCAGCTCGTCGAGCGACATCCCCGGCACGGCGCCCTCCTTGGCGAGCGCACGCGTCGCCTCGACGGAGACGTCGTGGACCACACAGCTGTGGCCTCCGCGCATGAGCCGCCTCACCATGTTTGCGCCCATTCGCCCGAGCCCAATCATTCCCAGCTGCATCGCTCCGTCCTCCTCGGTCGAAATGTATAGCCCAAGAACGATCGCCGATCTGCGATACGGTATGCCGCGATGACAGCAGAGGCCCCCCCCCTCGTCCCGGACCACGATCGACCAGGCACCCGGGCGCGCGCGCTCGCGGGGCTGGTCATCATCGGCACCTCGGTGGTGCTGGCGCTCGCTCAGCTCGCCATTCCCGACCTCGGCGGGTTCGTCACGCAGAATCTCCTGCCGGCCCCGCGGCGGAAGTTGATCCTGGGCCTGCTGGCGGGAAGCTTCCTGCTGTCGGCTGCGGTCATCGCCTGGATCTGGCGGCGGTCATCACCAGGCTTGGCGACGGCGCGGCTCGATCGGGTGGCGCGTCTCGGTGCGCCGCTGGCGCTGGCGGCGGTCGTTCCCGGACTGTTCGCGATGAACCCCTGGTCTGACACGCTCATGCTCGCAATGCTCCTGGGCGCCTTGGTCTTGGCGATCGAGCCGCTCTGGCGGCTCCACTTCGGCGTCTATCGCCCGGCCGCCGCGGATCAACGCGACGCCCTCGCGGAGGCCAAGCTCCGACGCTGGTGTGCGGTGATCGTTGGCGTCGCGGTGGCGGGCTACGTCGCCTACATGATCTTTTTCACGCTGCGCAACCACGCCAGGTTCAACACATACAACTGGGACCTCGGCCAGCTCGACAACGAGTTCTACAACGCGCTCCACGGACGTCCGTTCCGCTGCACGCCGCTCGGCCGCGAACCCAACAACTGGGTCGAGCTCCGAGACCACGCCACGTTTGCGATCTACGCGCTGTTGCCGATCTACGCGCTTCACCCGGCCGCCAGCACGCTCCTGGTGCTGCAGTGCCTGGCGCTCGGACTCGGAGCGATTCCCCTCTACCGATTCGCGGCGCGGCGGCTCTCGGCGCCCATGGCCCTCCTGGTGACGCTGACCTACCTCGTCTATCCCCCGATGCACGGCGCGCAGTTCTTCGATTTTCACTTTCAACCGGTGGCCGCCGCGTTCGTCCTGGCGGCGATCGACGCCTTCGACGCCAAGCGGATGCGAACCTTCGTCGTCTTCTGGATCCTGGCGCTCGCTTGCCGGGAGGACGTCTCGATCGGCCTCACCGTCCTCGGCCTTCTCCTGGTTCTCTCCGGCCACCGCGCAAGAGAAGGCGCGATCGTCGCCGCGGTCTCGGGGTTCTACTTCGTGGCCATCCGCTTCTTCCTCATGCCGGCGATCGGTTCCTGGGCCTTGCCGGATCTCTACCGCGACCTCGTCCCGCCCGGTGACGCCGGCTTCGTCGGGATCGTAAAGACGCTGTCGACCAATCCGCTCTACACGCTGCGGACTCTCCTGGTACCCGACAAGCTACGGTACACGCTGCAGATCCTCGCCCCACTGGCCTTCCTACCGCTGCGGCGACTATGGCTGGCAGTCTGGCTGATCCACGGGGCGTTCCTGACCCTGCTCACGACCGGTTACGGCCCGACCCTCGACATCGGCTTCCACTACGGAAGCCAGTTCGTGCCTTATGTCTTCCCTGCCGTGGCGCTGGCACTCGCTGAGCTTGGCGCCAAACAAGGGGTACAGGCGGCGACGACGCGCCGCCGCGCCGCCGCCGCAACGTTGCTCTTGGCGTCGTTTATCGCCACGGCGAACTGGGGCGCCATCCCCCCGCGGCGCGTCTTTCATTCGAGCTACGGCAGCGTCATTAGCTTCGCCCCACCGACTGCGCAGGAGCGCCGCCGGCTTAAGGCGCTCGACGAGGCGATGCGCCTCGTCCCCAAGAAGGCGATCCTGGCGGCCAGCGATCGCGAGCTCCCCCACGTCTCGAACCGAATCGAGTGCTGGAACCTCGCGGTCGGCACCGAGGGCGCCGACTACGCCATCTACACGAAGATCGATCCGATCACGCCCGATCGAGCTGAGGTCGCGAAGGCGCAAGCCGCCGGCTGGATCACCGTCTACGACACGCCCGAGATCGGCCTGCTCAAACGGCCCGGCGCACCGACGGTCGAGCCATCTTCACGTTGAACGTCAGGCGTTTCGCCCTGCATCCCGGACGCGGGCGGCCCTCAGGCCGGCGAATTCAGTTGGCTCAGCAGCACCGTCGCTGATACACCTGTTGCCGTGATCAGGGGATTCCTGGGCGCGGGGTTTTTCTACTACGCCCGGTTGGCCCTGAACGGACACCGTGCGCTGAACGAGGTCGGTCGCGCCCTTGCCGCCACCTCCTCAGAGAGCGTCCTCGACACGGGATGCGGCTGCGGCTGGTTCTGCCAAGTCGTGCCTGGCTCCTACCTCGGGATCGATCTCGACACCGACTACCTCGACTTCGCGCGCTGGCGCTGGGGCCTCTCGGCTCGCCGCTTCGAGCGGATGCTCCTCGAGGACCTGCCGACCGACGCTCAGTTCGACAAAGCAATCATGGCGAGTGTTCTCCACCACCTTTCCGATGACGCCGCGAACACCGTGCTGGGAGCGCTCGCCCGCGTAGTTCGGCGGCGACTTGTCGTTCTCGACCTCGACCCGGACGCTTCCAGCGGCATTCAGACCTTCTTTCTCAACCACGATCGGGGCGAGCACATTCGCCCGCCCGCCCGTCAACGCGAGATCCTCGCGTCTCACTTCAAAGTCGTCGATCAGCGCAGCTTCCCGAGCTCGACCCACCTCGCGGTACACACGCTCTTCACCTGCGAACCGGCGTAGTCAGCCCAGCGACCGCCGGAGCGATGCGTGACGACCGGCGGACACGTCATCGCCGAAGCCCTCAGCTGGCCAGGCGGAACGTCAACGGCTGCAGAACGGTCAGCGCGCGGCGCGCCGGCTCGTCTTCGGCACGTGGCCCAGCTTGGGCGCGCAAGAGGCCGGCGATCGCCGGACGGCAACCGCCGCAGCCGGTGCCGGCGCGACAGGAGGCGCCCACCTCGTCGATCGAACGGGCACCCTCACGGATAGACTCGCGAATGGATCGGTCACAGATTCGATGGCAGTGACAGACGAGCACAGGACCTCCTCGAAGAGGCTCTAAAGATAATGAAAGTCATTATCAATATCAACCAGATTCGACACCCGTTCGACAACCCCGGCTCCCGCCCACAGAATCTGGCCCGAAGTTCGCCGCCCCGCCCAAGGAGACGACATGCAGGGAGATCAGGAAATTCTCACCGCGCTCAACGACATCCTCACCAGCGAGCTGACCGCCATCAACCAGTACTTCATCCACCACAAGATGCTGGAAAACTGGCACTACGCGCGGCTCTCCAAGAAGAAGCGGGAGGAGTCGATCGAAGAGATGAAGCACGCCGACAAGCTCATCGCGCGCATCCTCTTCCTGGACGGCGTCCCCAACCTGCAGCGTCTCGGGCCGGTGAAGGTGGGCGAGGAGCCGATCGAGATGCACAAGCTCGACCTCGAGCTCGAGCGTGAAGCGGTGGCGCGGCTGAACAAGGCGATCGCCCTCTGCCTCGCCAAACAAGAGGCCGGCACCCGCGAGCTGCTCGAAGACCTGCTGAAGGAAGAAGAAGAGTCGGTCGACTGGCTGGAGGCGCAGCTCAAGCTGGTCGGCGACATCGGCCGGGAGCGCTACCTGTCGGAACAGCTGCGCGACTGACGGCCGCCAACGCTGTTTAAGGCGCGCTGGAGAAGAGCCCGTCGACGACGCCCAGCCGATAGGCGAGCGCGAGTCCGAACGCGAGGCTGAGCGCGCCGGTCAGCTTGGCCGCCATCCGCTCCAGCGATCCAAACCTGTGCGAGGCGGCGGCGAGCGGCATCGTCATCACCGTCGTCATGAGCATCATCCCCGACACCGTGCCGACCCCGAAGATCGCCAGGTAGGTGAGCGCCCAACCCGGATGCCGGACCCTGGTGAGCACCAGCAGCGCCACCGCCGCCGAGCCGGCCAGGCCGTGTACCACGCCGATCGCCATCGGCCGCCACCCGACGGGCGGGGACGTCGACGGATGTGCGTGGGCCAGGCCGGGACCGGGGCGCACCTCTCGCCTCAGGTTCAGCGCACCCAGCAGGATCAACATGCAGGCCACCGCCATCTCCAGGCAGAGTCCGAGCCGCGGAGGAACCACGACACCGAAGAGGATGATTGCGCCGCCAACGACCAGGATGGTCACCATGTGTCCGAGTCCCCAGAGCGCGCCGATGGCGGCCGCGCCGCGGAGCCCGCGCTGGCGACAGACGATGGTGGTCACCGCGACCACGTGGTCGGCGTCCGTGGCGTGCCGCATCCCGAGGAAAAAGCCGAGCGCCAAGAGCGCCGTCGGGCTCAAGGTCACGGCTGCACCGCGAGGGAGAAACGAACCGGGATGACGGCGACGACAAAACGGGAGCACGAATCCATGGAACGGTAGCCGAGGCATAACACGACCCTTAAGAATCGTGCTACCCGCGTTCTCGCCACAACCGCGCGCTATTTTCGACGGGCGCGGGAGCGACGCCGGGCCGGCGCCACGGGCGGATGCGGATGCGCGTGGTCGTGGTCGTGGTCGTGGTCGTGCAGATGGGCATGGCCATCATCGTGCGTGTGCCCGGCAACCTCGATCGATGAAACGATCTCGATCCCGCCGTGCTTCACGCCGCGGATGGCCAGGATCTGGTCGGCCAGCGCCGCCAGCCGATCAGAGCGGCCGCGCAGCACGATCACCTCCAGACAAAGATCGTGCGACAGGTGGACGTGCATCGCCGCGCGCACGTCGTCGCCGAGATCGTGTTGCAGCGCCGTCAGCTTCTCGCTCAGATCGCGCGTGTGGTGGTCGTAGACCAGCGTCAGCGCCCCGACCGCGTCGACGCCGTCGGGGACCTTGGCGCGCCCCACCTCGGCGCGGCCGAGATCGCGCAGCAGCTCCGACCGGGTGCAGCCGCGCTTGCGCGCCAGCGCATCGAGCTCGCGCAGCAGCGATCCCTCGATCGCGACGCCGAACCGGACCAGCGGGTCTTTCATCGCCGGGAACGGTACCGCAAGAACTGTTTCAACGCGCGCGGGGGAAGCGCTATACATTCCCGCGCAACACGAACCCGCAGGAGTCACCGCATGTCGACCGAGAAGTCCCCCGAGCTCCCTTCCCATTCCACGCTGCCCGTCCTCCAGCTGATCCTCGAGAACTACAAGAACTTCAACGCGCGGGCCACGCGCGACGCCACCCTCGCCTACTGGCGCCACATCGAGCGCGGCGGGAAGATGTTCTGGGCGGTGGCGGGCGCGATGTCGTCGGCGCAGCTCGGCATCACCATGGCGCCCGCCATACGCGCGGGGCTCATTCACGGCCTGTCGGTGACCGGCGCCAACATCGAGGAGTCGCTGTTCCGCCTGGTCGCGCACGACCATTACAAAGACTTTCCCGACTATCGCTACCTCACCAAGGCCGACGACACCAAGATCCTCAACGACCGGATGCGCCGGGTGACCGACACCAGCATCCCGGAGGACGAAGCCTTCCGCGCCGTGGAGAAGTACGTCGTCCCGATGTGGAAACGCGCCAGCGAGAAGGGGGAGCGGCGGTTCTGGCACGAGTACTTCTTCGAGCTGGTGCAGGCGGTCGACCCCAAGCTTTACCAGGGACGCCCCGACCAGTGCTGGCTGCTGGCCGCGGCACAGGCCAAGCTGCCGATGGTCGTCCCCGGCTACGAGGACTCCACCTTCGGCAACATCTTCGCCTCGCACGTCAAGCTGGGCGAGTGCAACGCCAGCATCGCCAAGTCGGGGATCGAGTACATGGGCGCCCTCTACGATGAGTACCAGGAGCTTTCGTCCGGCGCCGGCGTCGGCTTCTTCCAGATCGGCGGCGGGATCGCCGGCGACTTCCCGATCTGCGTGGTCCCGTCGATCAAGTACGACCTCGAACAGCCGGTCAAGCCCTGGGCCTACTTCTGCCAGATCTCCGACTCGACGACCTCGTACGGGTCGTACTCGGGCGCCACGCCCAACGAGAAGATCACCTGGGACAAGCTGACCGCCGAGACGCCGATGTTCGTCGTCGAATCGGACGCGACCATCGTGGTGCCGCTCATGCTGCGCGCGCTGCTCGAGTGCAAGGCCCACCCCGAGGCAGCGCGCGCCCTCATCGACGGCCGTTAGAACGCGGCGTCCAATGCGACGCCGCCGCTGGCACCAACCTGACCTGCGGGAACCGTGAACGGCCGCGGCCCACTGCCCACAGTGGGTTTCCGGGTATCTACCCACTGCATACAGGTGGGGTGCGGATACCTCACATGTGTGCTCTGGCGTTGCGCTACGGGATGGTCTTTGAGAGACTGACCCGCCCCCCAATGTTGACTTATTCAAGGTATTCGAAGGCCTTAGGTGTACTTTTCGCAATCTCCCTTCTGACCGCAGGCTCCTGCGGCAGCAAGTCGGAGTCGTCGGACGCCAGTTGCCAAGCCGGCGCGGAGCTTTGCTCCTGCCTCTCGGGTGGCGGCTGCAATGACGGTCTGACCTGCGCGACGAATTTGAACCAGTGCGTCCGGTTGACAAGCACCGGCACGGCCGGCACCACCGGCTCGGGCGGCAACGGCGCGGGCGGCACCACCGCCAGCGGCGGTACCACCGGCACCGGCGGCACGATCGCGACCGGCGGCTCGACCGGCACGGGTGGCAGCGGGGCGACGTCCGGCAGCGCGGGGCGCGGCGGCACCACCGGCACCGGCGGCAACGGGGGAACCTCCGGCGGCGCGGGGCGCGGCGGCACCACCGGGACTGGCGGCGCCACCGGCAGCGCCGGGCGCGGCGGCACCACTGGCACCGGAACCGGCGGCACGTCGGCCACGGGTGGGGCGACCGGCACCGGCGGGTCGGCCACCGGTGGAGCGACCGGCACCGGCGGGGTCACCTCGACGGCGTGCAGCCTCACCAATCACAGCGGCAACGGATCGTTCACCTACTACTATTTCGGCCAGGGGACCGCCAAGGACGGAAGCGGCTACCGCACCGCTTGCGGCTACTACGGCACCGAGAGCGGCCAGACCGATACCGTCCAGAACATCTCCAACACGAGCCCGGCCAAGAACACCTACTTCGCCGCGATCCCGGGGCAGAACGGCTTCGACACGAAGTCGCACTGCGGAGAATGCGTTCAGATCACCGGGCAGAACGGCAAGCAGGTCATCGCCACGATCATCGACGAGTGCCCCTACGGCGGCGATGGCAACAACTCGGCCTGCGCCGCCAACGCCAGCGGGCACCTGGATCTGAGCGTCGACGTGTTCAACCAGCTCGGCTACTCGGTGGGGAACCCCAGCGGGACCAACTGGAAGTTCGTCCCCTGCTCCATCACCGGCAACATCGTCGCGCGGGTCAAGCCCGGCAACCCGAACGAGCTCTTTCTCGAGAACACAATCCTGGCAATCACCGCCGTCGCCGGGGCGAGCCGGCAGTCCTACGGCGCCTGGCACTTCGGGGGCAACCTCAGTTCCGGGCAGTCGATCCAGCTCACGGACGAAGCGAATCGGCAGCTCACCATCCAGCTGTCGAGCACCAGCCAGGGGCAGAACCAGGACACTGGCAAGCAGTTCCCCGCCTGCCAGTGACGTCGCTCGTCGCCCCGCCGCAAGGTCGGCGCAGCGGCGCGGCCCGGCTCAGCGCACGACCTTGATATTGAGCATCCCGGTCTTCGTCGCCCCCCAGAGCCGGATCCACATCGCCATGTACATCTCGGGCCCGCGCGCCGACGAGATGTCGCCGAGATCGAGCAGGTCCGTCCACCCGAACGACCGCAAGAGCGCGACCACCGTCGCCTTGGCCTCGGCGTCGTTGCCGCTGACGAACACGGTGTGGTCGCCGCCGCCGACCGCCTTGGGCTCCACCATCACCGGCGCGCCGATCGTGTTGAGCGTCTTGACCACCTTCAGGTTTGGAAACGCTTCCTGAATCTTCTCGGCCAGGCAGCGCTCCTGGCTGGCCAGCACGCGGGGCGGCATCCCTTTGCTGTGATCGAGCTCGTTCGCCACGTCGATGAGGACCTTGGCGCCGACCTTGTCGGCGGCCGCCAGCTTGAGAGCCTCCAGAGAGACGACGCCCGAGGTGGCGTTGATCAGCAGCTCACCCTGAGCGGCCGCCTCCTTGAACGTGGCAATCTCAACAATCCGGCCCCGACCGTCGGTTTGCGATTTCCATTCCCGCAACGTCGCCCCGAACATCTTCTTGTCGTCCAGCTTGTTTGGATCGCGCGTCCCCAGGATCAGGTCGTGCCCCTGCCCGATCAGCTTGGATCCCAGGGTTTGCGCGACCACTCCCGAACCGATGATCCCGATCTTCATGGCGTCCTCCGTCCTGTGGACGAGGCCGATCCTGACCCGGAGGGAGACCCGCAACAACAGACACCTGACAACGTCACAGCACTGCCACGAGGAACGGTGGCCCCCGTTACGCGAACCTGCGATAAAATATGGCTGTCGTGGATGTTCGATTTTTTCGAAGTCTCTGTCGCAGGGTTACTCCGGCCTCTTTGCGGGTCGGGACCAAGGAGGCTCGGCGGCATACGTTCCTGGTCGGTGTAACCCGCAAAGGTGGAAATCTCGTGCTCGCCCTCAGTCCTCTACCGAGCTGTCCGCCGGGGACCACCCGCGCGGTGGTCGATTTCTCCGACGGTGGTCGCGAGCTCTACGTGGCTGGCCTGCTCACCCCGGCTGCCGACGGGGGGGCGGAGCTCGTTGTGGAGTCGGAGCCGACCAAGCGCCCCTCCCGATCGGTGCGGCTGACGCCACCTTCCGACGTGGCCTTCGCGATCTTCATCAACGAGGTCGAGGGAGGCGGGCGGAAGTGCTGCCCGATCCTCGATATCGGTGTGCGCGGGCTTCGGATAGAGACCAGCGTGCCGCTGGGGCTCGGGACGGTGCTGGGCGACCTCATCGTGCTCTTCCGGCGCGAGGTCCTCCGCAGCGGCGAGGGGATGGTCACCAGCTGTTCGCCCGCGCTCTACCCCGACGGTCGGCTCGTCTACGAATGTGGGGTCCGCTACCGAAGCGCCACCGGGCGTCGGATCGAGACGCCGACGAGCGAACGCGTCGAGATTGACGACATCGCCCGCGTGCGCGCCATCCTCTGGGCGCTCTGCGATCTCGAGTACGAGGTCACGCTCTCCGGGCCGACGGGTGTCGTCAAGGGGCGCATGCTGCAGCAGAAGGCCATCGATCGGGGACGGGTGCCCCAGCTGCGATGCCGGGTGAGCGACGCCGATCGCCTCCCCCTCCGCTCGGGCGCCGTCACCGTCGAGTGCTCGCTCTTCGGCAGCGGGTATCGCTTCTACGCGCGGCTCACCGATCGACAGGGTGACGTCTTGACGTTGTCACCATCGCCCAAGCTGCGCGAATGGCAACGCAGGAGCGAGGAGCGAACCCCATTTGGCCCACAGAACGGCGCCGTCGTCAGCTACCGCCATTCGCTGACTGGCGCGCGACGTGCGCATCCTCTGGTCGATCTCTCCTCGCACGGATTTTCGTTCCCACCGGGCGCCAGCGACGAGGAGCTGTGGCCCGGCCTGCCGCTCAAGGACGTGCGGATTCACTTGGGTGGGCTCGCCTTCAAGCCCCCCGAGGTGACCATTCGCTCCGTGTCGCCGAGCCGGGTCAGCGCCGAGATGCGCGACCTCCCCGATCGCCAGGCCGATCTGCTGCGCGAGCAGATCATCGAGCATGGCCCCGAGCCGATCCGTTTTCATGACGGCCGCGACTTCGACGACCTGGTCAGCTTCCATCGCTCGATGAACCTGCTCGAACCGGACATGGAGGCGAACTTCTTGGCGTCACAGGATGAGGCCCGGCGAACGTGGGCCGCAGCGCACGATCGATCGGCGGGAATGATGCGGACCGCGATCGTCCCCTGGCGCGGCGGCATCGGCGCCGCCCTCACCTCCGTGCGTGCCTACGAACGAACGTGGATGTTTCAGCACAACGCGGTGGCCTCGGGTCAGGTGCCCGCCGGGGCGGGCCAACTGCACGGCATCCTGATGCGCCTGGCGGCCCATCGACGCGATGGCGAGTACATCGCCGGGGCCATCGACTCCAGTGCCACGGCCATGCACGGATTGGTGACCAGCTTCTTCGCGCAATCGGCGCCTGCCCATCGGGGCGCGACGCGCCTGGTGCTCTACGCGGCTCCCGCCGGAGGCGCGCCACCCACACCTCCAGAGGTGAGGCGGCTGCGTGGGCGCGACGAGAAGTTGGTTGAGAATGTCGGCGCGCGACAGCTCGATCCGGTCTGCGCCCGGGCCCTCGGTCTACGCGCGGGCGAGATCGAGCTGCCGAACACCCGCGCCGCCTACGCGAAGCTGGGCATCGAGCGGACGCGAGATGCTTTCGGCGCCTTTTCGGGCGACCGATGCGTGGGGGTCTTGCTGCGAGAGACGGCTTCGCCGGGGCTCTGCCTTAGCGGCCTTCTGTCGGCCTCGTTTCTGTTGCCTGTGCTCCCCGAGGCAGATCCAGACGGATCGAGGCGAGCCGCGCTCTGCTGGCTGGCACGCGCCGCACGCGTCCCGGGCGATCCTCCCAGGCGCTTTCTCTTTCTTCCCCTCGGCGCAGACGACCTACCCCTGCGGATGGCCGGGTTCACGCCGATCGGCCAGTGCACCTTCTTCGCGCTCCACCGCCTGGGAATTCTCGAGTATCAGCGTTACGTTGCCGACAAGTACGGACTCCTGCAGGGGCGCCTGCGAAGCCGAGGGGCACGAATACCGGAGGCCGCATAGCCGACGTCAATGCGCTACCGGCGTGGCCTTGGGGGACGGGGGTTTGAGATAGGCTCTGCCAGATGACCGCGGAGGCGACGTCCACAGTTCGGCCACCGGCGCTCGCCCATGAGGTGAGCTGCCGGTTTCTGAGGCCGCTGCTCGACATCGCCGAAACGGCCGGGCTGACCACCGGGCTTGGCGAGATTCTGTCGCGCTGGAGCCTGGCGCGGGCCGACCTACGCGACGAATCGAACTGGATTTCTCTGCGGTTCTGCGAGGACCTGGTCGACTGGCTCGGCGGCGAGATCGGCCCCGAGCTCCTGGCAGAGAAGGTCACGCGCGCCACTTTTTCGCCGAGAGCGCTGGGCGTTCTGTACCCGGTCATGAGGGCCTTTGGTTCGCCGCGCGTCGGATACGCCGCGCTTCCCCAGCTGGTCGCCCGGATGACCAAAGTCAGCGCGGTCACCGTCAGTGGGGTGCGGCGTGGGGCGGCCGAGATCGTCTACCGCCCCTCCCTCCCCGAGCATAAGGCGCGCTCCTCGCTCATCTGCCTCCTGCGCAAGGCGCAGATCGCCGCCGGCCCGACGCTCTGGCAGCTGCCGCCGTCGCGCGTCGAGGAGACCGAGTGTCAGTCGCGCGGGGGAGAGTGTTGCCGCTACCAAGTCCGGTGGGTCGAGCGGGCGTCGATGCGCGGGCTGCTGGTCGGCCTGCTGGCTGGCGGCGCGCTCGCGCTCGCGCCGGTGCACGGATTGTGGACGGCTCTGGTGGCGCTGGTCGCCGGCGGCGCGTTGGGGCGAATCGTCGACCTGCGCGCGCACGGGCGCGAGCTGCAGAGCTTCGTCGGGGAGCACACCCTGGCGTTGACCGCCGCGCTCGACACCACCGAGCGACGCTTCGTCGAGCTGCAGAAGGCGAAGGCGGAGGTCGACGCCCGCGTCGAGCAGCGGACAGCGGAGCTGCGCACCGCGACCGAGAAGCGGGTCCACATGGAGAAGTTGGCGGTGCTGGGAACGCTGGCGGCGGGCCTGGCACACGAGGTGCGGAATCCGGCCAACGCGATCGTCAACGGCCTGCGCCCGGTGCAGCGCTACCTGAACGACATGCACGGCGATCCCGACTTCCTGACGTCGGTGCAGATTGCGATCGACGCGGGCGATCAGATCGCTCGCCTGGTCGGTGATCTGCTCGATGTTGGAAGGACCGACCGGGGGCTCGAGCCCTGGGACCCGCACCAGGGGATCGAGGCCGCCATCCGGCTGCTCTCCCACCGGACCCAGCACATCTCGTTCGATCGCGACTTCAGGTTTCGGGGCGAGATCCTGGGGCGTCCACCAGCGCTCAACCAGATCTTCCTGAACCTGTTCGACAACGCCGTGCGCGCGGCGGGCGAAGGGGGGCGCGTTCGCGTCGCTTCGCGGCCCGACCGGGAGGGGGTCGAGATCATCGTGGCCGACAGCGGCCCCGGGATTCCGCCCGAGCTGGTCCAGCGCATCTTCGATCCGTTCTTCACCACGCGTGAAGTCGGCGAGGGGACCGGCCTCGGGCTGCATTTCAGCCGCCAGGTCGCGTACGATCACGGCGGTTCCTTGGATCTGATCACTGCACCCGGGTGGGGCGCCTGTTTCAAACTGTGGCTCCCGGGTCACCGTCCGGAGATGATGCGCTCGTGAACGAGATCCCCGTCAGCATGCCGCACTCCGCGGTCCTCTACGTCGACGACGACGCGCGCAACCTGCACGCCTTCCGTCTGGGCTTCAAGAATCGGTTCCGCGTCGTCACCGCCGGCTCGGGGCGCGAGGCGCTGGAAATCCTGACCCGCGAGCCGATCGCCGTGCTGCTGGCCGATCAACGAATGCCCGAGATGTCGGGCTCCGAGCTGTGCGCGACGGTCAAGCAGCGGTTCCCCGACGTCATTCGCATGATCCTGACCGCCTACTCGGACATCGGCTCGGTGGTCGAGGCGATCAACGGCGGCCAGGTCAGCCGCTACTTCATCAAGCCCTGGCGCGAGGAAGAGCTGGCCGACGCGATCCGGGCCGGCATCGACGCCTTCCAGCTGGTGACGGTGACCCGCGATCTGCAGATCCGCCTTCTGCAGCAGGAGCAGCAGTCGACCACCACCTATCTCCTGGGCCGAATCCTGCACGAGGTGGTGTCGCCGGCGATTGGCATTCGCGACAACCTCGGCTTCGTCGTTGACGGCGTCTCCCAGCTGGCGCGGATGGCGGCCGCCTCGGACCCGGACGTCCCGCGAGTCGCCAGCGATCTGGTCCCGGCGCTCACCGACGCGCACGACTCGGCCATCGATCTCGTGGCGCGAATCGAGCAGTTCCGCCAGGGCGAGGCACCGCTGGCCTCCAGCGGCGGCGGGACCAGCCTCGATCGCGCCATCCAGACGGCGGCGGGGATCGTCCGCTCGCGAATCACCGAGCGCGCGCGCCTCATCCTCGACACCTCCCACAAAGCGTTCGTCCGCGGCGAGCCGACCCAGCTGACCCAGGTCATCGTCAACCTGCTCCTCAACGCCTACGAGGCGATCGAGCCGGGCGCGCCGGAGAAGAACCAGATCAGCGTGACGACGCTGGCCAAGGCCGACCGCTGCGGCTTCGTCGTCGAGGACACCGGGCGCGGCATCCCCGATGACGTCGCGGCGCGCATCTTCGAACCGTTCTTCTCGACCAAGACGGGCGGCACGAACACCGGTCTCGGGCTCCCGATCGTCCACGAGATCATCGAGCGGCTCGGCGGCACGATCGAGCTCGATCGCGCCAGCCGCGGCACCCGGTTTTACGTTGAGCTGCCGCGCGCGGGTTGAGCGGCTCCAGCCGGTCAAAACAGCGCGGCGAGCAACGCGTTGCGCGGCGCGGACTTGGGGACGACGGCGTCGATGAGCTTGCGTTGCAGCAGATCGTTCCAGACCTCGAGGTGCGAGAACGAATAGAGAACGCGACGGACGCGCGGGTAGTTGTCGCGAACGTGCTCGAAGAGATCGTCGGTCTTCTGCCACTCGAGCCGGTGATCGCAGAGCAGGACATGCGGCGCACGTTCGCGGAGCTGAGCCAGCGCGTCGCTCTTGGACGAAGCGACACGCACGTTGTGCTCCGTGGAAAGAGAGCGCTGCAGGCCGCGCGCCATCTTCGGCTCGTCTTCCACGACCAGGATGTCGAGCCGCGAGCGGCGCGGGGGGATCGGAGAGTGGGAGTTCCCCAGCTCGGCGATCAGGTCGGCGCTGGTCGTCGGCGGCGCCAGCTCGCGCCGCCAGAGCGCATCCAGCCGCACCATGTCGGTGACGAGATCCTCCGTCTTGCTCAGGATCTCCTGCACGGCGCTCGAGAAGCGATTGAGCGTCTCGTTCGCGCCTTCAGCGCGTTCGAGGCCCTCGACGCCTGCGGCGGCGCCGGCGCTGGCGTCCACCTCGCCACGCGGTTTCGTCAGCTCGCGGAAGCCGCCCTGGGCGCGACGGAGGCCCGCCCGCGCCAGGCGCAGCTCGCCCGCGACCGCCAACTTGATCGCCTCCTCATTGACGGCCAGCAGGGCGGGGGTCCCGAAGGAGATCGGTGTCTGGAGCGCGGTCGGCAACGCCCCCTCGGGAACCTCTACCGTGAAGAGCCCTGAGCGGTGCATCGCTACGAACCGTGTCACCTGCCTGACGCTCTGAAATACCCAGGCGTACCCGCGCTGCAACGGGGCGTTCATCTCCCGGGTGATCGCCTGGACGTCGAACAGCTCGGCGAGCGCCAGGCCGTACCAGGGCTCCTCATCGGAGACGATCAGAATCTCGCCCCGGTAGGGCGTCCGGAAGCTCTTGTAGGCCGTGGTCGTCGCGCCAGCGGCGATTTGCGACGCCCAGGGTTCCCGTATGGCGATGGCCTTGACGACTCGCATCGTTCGCCTGAGCTTCAAACGGTAACACAGGGCCAAGCGGAAGCGCACCCCCAGAACATTCGTGCAATCTACGGTTTCGGTCCGACGTCGCTCGCATTGGCGAGTCCGCCGGCCGCGCGATGTCGGGCCGGGCCGTCGGCGTTCAATAGGTTCCTGGCGGTGTTTACCAGCGAGACGTGGGTGATGGCCTGAGGGAAGTTCCCGGTCAGCCTCTTCGCCACCGGATCGTACTCCTCGGAGATGAGGCCGACGTCGTTGCGCAGCGCCAGCAACCTTTCGTAAAGAGCGCGCGCCTCGTCGTGCCGTCCCACGAAGGCGAGGTTGTCCGCCAGCCAGAACGAACAGGGGAGAAAGATCCCCTCGCCGGGCGGCAGGCCGTCCACGCTCGACGAGCTCGGCGACCGATAGCGATGGACGAAGCCGTCGTGCAACAGCTCCCGCTCGATCGCCGCCAGGGTGCCGCGCACGCGCGGGTCCTCCGGCGGGAGAAAGCCAACCAGCGGAAACATGAGCGCGCTCGCGTCGAGCTCGCTCGAGCCGTAGTACTGGGTGAAGGTGTTGCGCGCCGAATCGAACCCCCGCGCGCAGACGTCAGCATGAATCTGGTCGCGCAGCGCGCGCCAGCGATCGAGCGGTCCTTGAAACCCGAACCGCTCGATCATCTTCACTGAGCGATCGATCGCCACCCAGGCCATCACCTTGCTGTGGGTGAAATCGCGCCGCGGGCCGCGCACCTCCCAGATCCCTTCGTCCGGGGTCTGCCAGACCGACTCGACGAAGTCGACCAACCCGCGCTGCAGCTTCCGGGCCTCGTCGTTGGCCGGCAACTCGGCGCGCTCGGCCTGATAGAGGCAATCGATCACCTCGCCGTAAACGTCGAGCTGAAATTGATTACTGGCGGCGTTGCCGATGCGCACCGGCCGGGAGCCCTCGTAGCCGGGGAGCCAGTCGAGCGTCTGTTCGGTGAGGCGGCGTTCACCCGCTGGGCCGTAGAGGATCTGTGCGCGCTCCGGATCGCCGGCCACGGCGCGCAGCAGCCAATCCCGCCAGGCCTGAGCCTCGCGTTTGTAGCCCGCGATCATGAGCGCGTAGAGCGTGAACGTGGCGTCGCGCAGCCAGCAAAATCGGTAGTCCCAGTTCCGCACGCCGCCGATCCGCTCGGGGAGCGAGGTGGTCGGCGCCGCGACGATCCCCCCGGTGGGACCGTAGGTGAGGCTCTTGAGGGTGATGAGCGAGCGCAGCACGTCGTCGCGCCAGGGGCCGCGGTAGGTGCAGGCGGACGACCAGCGGCGCCACCACTTCTCCGTTTCGACGATCGCGGCGTCGGGATCGATCTTTCGCCAATGCCGCTCGTGGGCCGGGCTCCAGGCCATCACGAAACGCGCCCGTTCCCCGGCGCTGAGCACGAAGCGCGACGACAGCGCACCCGGCTCGACGATCACCGGAACGTCGGCGTCGAGCGCCACCGCATCGGGACCGCTCACCGCCCACCGAACTCCGCGCTCTTCGTGGATCCAGGGCCGGTTGGCGCCGTACCCGAAGCGAAGCGCGAGCTCGCTGCGGATGGGGACCTCGCCGCGCAGGCATTCGACGACGCGGACGATGTCAGGCACGCGATCGCGTGGTGGCATGCAGTCGGTGACACGCACGAGGCCGCCATCGGTCCCCAGCTCGGTCTCGAGGATCAACGTTTCGGGACGGTAGCGGCGGCGGACCGCGGTGACCGGCGCGTCGGGCGCCAGCAACCAGCGGCCGTGCCGTTCGTCCCCCAGCAAGGCCGCGAAACAGGCGTCGGAGTCGAACCGCGGCAGGCAGAGCCAATCGATGGAGCCGTCGTTGCCGACGAGCGCCGCGGTCTGCGTGTCGCCGATGACGGCGTAGTCCTCGATTCGCAGCGGCATTCGCCGCTCAGTTCGCGCGGCGCCGGGCCTCCGCCCGTGCCGGGGCGGAGGTCGCCCGCGCAGCGAGGGCCGGCGGGCGGGTCCGTGGCAGCTCGACGGTGAAGGTCGCTCCCAGCTCGGGCCGGCTCTCGACCGACACGGTCCCTCCCAAGGCCTCGACGATCTGCTTGACGATCCAGAGGCCGAGGCCGATCCCGGCGTAGTTGCGAGTCGACGCCGCGCGCTCGAAGCGCCGAAAGATCCGATCCTGATCTTCGGCCGAAATGCCGAGCCCGTGGTCATGGATCGCCAGCACGGCGCGATCGCCCGTCACATCGACGGTGATCTCGATCGGCTTGCCGGCGCCGTACTTGATGGCGTTCGAGAGCAGGTTGGTGATCACCTGGTCGAGTCGGCTGGCATCCCAGGAGCCCACGGCCCGCCGCTGGCCGCGGACATCGAGCGCGCAGCCGCGTCGTCGCGCCTCGTCGCCGAGCCGCGTGCGGACCTCGTCGACCACCGCCACCAGGTCTACATCCTCGATCTGCAGCTCCAGCCGGCCGGCCGCGATGCGGGACACGTCGAGCAGCTCGTCGATCAGGTGATTGAGCCGCGCCGCCTGGGCGTCGATCCGCCCCGCGCGCTGAGCAACTCCTTCGGCCGCCTCGCCGGAACTGCGACGGGCGAACCGCAGCAGGTTCTCCACCTCCAGGCGCAACGAGGTGAGCGGTGTGCGCAGCTCGTGCGAGGCGACGGAGAGAAAGTCCTCGCGCAGGCCGATCGCCTCGCGCAGCACCTGCTCGGCCTTCTTCTGATCGTCGATGTCGCTCGCGGTGGCGATCCAGCCCGTGATTGCGCCGTCGCCGTCGCTCCCCCGCTCTGGGACCACGCGGGTGAGGTGCCATCGGTACGTTCCGTCGGAGGCCCGACGGAGGCGGATCTGTCGCTCGAAGGCCTCCTTGCGCGCAAAGCCCTCCTCGAACGCCTCGCGCACGCTGGCGCGATCGTCGGGATGAAGCGCGTTCCAGAGCGATTCGCCTGTCACGGCGCCCGGCTCGTGGCCGAGGTAGTCGATTCCGGCGCGGTTCCAGAAGGTGATCCGCCCCAACGCGTCGGAGGCCCAGATGCTCTGGGGCATGACATCCAGAAGGTGGCGGTAGCGCTCCTCGCCGGCCCGCAGGAGCGCGTTGCGCTCCTGCTCGCGCACCAACTTTGCCTCCGCTTTGAGCTGCTCCCACTTGAGATGGAGATCGACGAATACTTGCACCTTCGAGCGGAGAATGTCCGGATCGAATGGCTTCACCAGGTAGTCGACCGCCCCCTCGGTGTAGCCGCGAAAGACGTGGCCGGCGTCGCGCCCCACCGCCGTGATGAAGATGATCGGGATATGGCGGCTGCGTTGCCACTGCTTGATCAGGCTGGCGGTCTGGATGCCGTCCGGGCCGGCCATCTGTACATCGAGCAGGATGAGCGCGAAGTCGCGCCGCAGGAGCTGCCGCAGCGCCTCCTCACCCGAGGCGGCCGTGACCAGCTCATGCCCGAGCGGGGCGAGGATCGCCTCAAGCGCCACCACGTTCGCGGGGTGGTCATCCACCAGCAGGATACTGGCACTCCGAGACGGGGGCAGGAGCGGCTGTGGCACGTTCACCTCACGCCGACGGCGATGGCGGTTCGTCGGCTGGCACCGCTCGTCGAAGAGCGCACGCGACCATTGGTCTGGCTGTGGGTATCTTCCATGCGTAATCCCTCATGCCGACGGGCGCGTCTTTGACTGGACGGGTCCACCAAAACCGCCTTCTCGTTCCAAGAAGCCGCTGAAAATCAGTGAAATTCCTAAGTAGTCACTCATACGGTTCCCGCAAGGGGAGACCCGGATCTTTGATCACACCCGGACCCCTTCCATGACGACCGAGCCCGACTTTTCGGGCTTGCCAGCGCGCCGCACCGCGACGCGCCTGCAGGCCGCCCCCCTTTCCGCCGTGCTGGGCGTGACGGTTCTCGGCTCGGTCAGCAGCGGGACGTTCTGGGCCGGCCTCTTCTTCGTCACCGCCCAGAAGTACGGCTTTTCGGTGTTCGCCAACCTGGTTCTCGCCACGGTCATGGGGGCCGTCTACGCCCTCGCCGCCCGCGTGGCCGGGCGGCTCGCCCACGGGCGCGTGCCCCGCCGCGTGTTGTCGCTGGCGCTCCGAACCTGGACGGCGGCGGCGCTGCTGCCGCTCCTGCTCCCGGGCTCGGCGAGCGCACTCTGGATCGCGGCGCTGGTCGGATCGGCCGCCTCCGCGACCACCTTCCCGGTCGTCGAGAGCTACCTGACGGCGGGACGCCACGGCGCCGAGATGCGCTCGGCGATCGGCAAGTTCAACCTCACCTGGACCCCCGCCACCGCGCTGCCTCTTCTGCTGTTGCCCCTGCTCGGCCGCGAAAGAATGTTGGGGAGCTTCGCGGTCTCGGCCGTCGCCAGCGCCCTCGCCCTGCTGGCGGCGCGCGCCCTGCCACTGCACCCGGCGCCCCACGAGAGGGAGGCGGCGCAGGCCGCGGTCGGACCGGAGTACCCCTCGCTCCTCCGGGCGGCGTCGTGGCTGCTGCCGTTCAGCTACGTCATCTCCGCCACGCTGGCGCCCGTGTTGCCACACCGGCTGGCGTCCGTCGGCGTCGGCGCTTCGGCCAGCTTCGTCGCCGCGATCTGGATGGCGACCCGGTTCGGCGCGCTCCTGGTAATGTGGCGAAGCAGCTTCTGGCACGGACGCTGGGAGACGATCGGCGCCGCGAGCGCCGCGCTGGTGGGCGGCCTGGCGCTGGTCCTCTTGGCAACCTCGCTGCCGACGTTGATCGCCGGTCTCTTGATCTACGGCGCGGGGATGGGGCTCACCTACTACACCTCCCTCTACTATTCGATGGCGATCGGGCACGGTGCCGTCGACGCGGGCGGCAACTTCGAGGCGTTGATCGGCCTCGGCTACTGCGTGGGACCGCTCTTGGGGATCGTGGGGCAGGTGGTGGCCGGCCCGGCGCGCGGCGACGCCGCGACGGTCGTGCTGACCTGGCTCTGCACCGCCCTCGCCGCCCGCGGCGTCGTCCGCCCCTACCTCCAAGCCCGCCGCAGGCGCTGATCCATCCCGTCGTTGCCTGTTCGTCACAATCGTCGCCGTTTCGATCGGCTGTGAAACAGGACTTAACGAACTCGTCGCGGTGTCGTTGGCGCGTGCCCCAACGAACGGGGGTAACAACAACACTCAGCAATGGCGTCCATACAGCTGCTGGGGCGAGCACGACAGGCATTTAACGCCGCGGACCCCTTCGGTCCCCGCATCAACCGTCTCGCGTTGGTCACGGACGCCTGGCGCCCGCAGACCAACGGCGTGGTCAACACGCTGGTGCGGTTGGTGAAGCACCTCGAGCTCGAAGGGATGGAGGTGATGGTCGTCGCGCCCGACGCGCACTTCACGCTGCCGCTCCCCTCGTATCCCGAGATCCGTGTCGCCTGCGATCCCTGGAAGGCGATCGGCCGCATCCGCGGCTTCGCCCCCGACGCGATTCACGTCGCGACCGAGGGGCCACTCGGCTTCTCGACGGTGGCCTGGCTGCGCTACAAGAAGCTCCGCTTCACCACCAGCTTCCACACCCGCTACCCCGAGTACCTGAGCGCCCGCGTCCCGGTCGTCCCGGTCTCCTGGGGCTACGATCTCGTGCGTTGGTTTCACGGGCGCGCCGAGCACACGCTGGTGAGCTCGATGTCGCTCTTGCACGAGCTCCAGGGCAAGCGGGTCGGCGGGCAGCTGGTTCACTGGCCCCGCGGCGTCGACGCCGACGTCTTCAACCCGATTCATCGCCGCGACGACGTCTACACCGGGCTGCCGGGGCCGATCTGGCTTTACGTCGGGCGAGTGGCCGTCGAGAAGAGCCTGGAGGACTTCCTGAGGCTGCCGCTGCCGGGGACCAAGGTGGTGGTGGGCGACGGTCCTTCGCGCGAAGAGCTCCAGCGCAGCTATCCCGACGTCCTGTGGCGCGGCTACCAGTTCGGCCCTGAGCTGTCGGCGCACTTCGCCAGCGCCCACTGCTTCGTCTTCCCTTCGCGCACCGAGACCTTCGGCAACGTCATTCTCGAGGCGCTGGCCTCGGGGCTGCCGGTCGCCTCGGTCCCGGCGCCCGGTCCTGTCGATCTGATCATCGAAGGCGTGAACGGCGCGATCGATGACGATCTCCACGCCGCCTGCCTGCGCGCGCTCCCCTGCTCGCGCGAGCGCGCCCGCGCCAGTGTGGTCCGGCGGACGCTGCGGGCTGGCCACGACCTCTTTCGCGCCCACCTCGTCCCGCTGCGGCCGGAGCTCGCCTTCCCCGTTCCGCGCCCGGCCGAGGCGGCCTGACGCGCCTAGGCCTGCGCCCGGCCCTACCCCGGCAGGAGCAGGAGCGGCTGTCCCATCTTGATGACGGACCCCTGGCTGATGCCGTCGGCGAGCGAGAATCCGTCCGGCGCGAACACGATGATGGTCGATCCGAGCTCGAACCAACCCATCTCCTCCCCTTTTCGAAACGAGGCGTCGCAGTGCACGGCTCTCGGGCCCTCGTACGCCAGGTGCAACGGCACGTCGAGGAATCGCAGCCGGATGCTGGCGACCAGGATCGAAGCCACCGGCACCAGGGTGACGACATGATCACCGACGCCAAGCCGGGTCTGAATCACGGCGTGCTCGTTCTTGCAGTAGAGCTTCTCGACGCGGCTGACAGCGATCGGGTTGGTGTTCCAGGTGTCACCCGAAAAGTAGTTGAGGTGAACCACACGACAGTCGTGTGGGGCGTGGAAGCGGTGGTACATGCTCGACGTCAGCCGCAGCGTCACGTAGCGCCCGTCGTGGTAGAGGCGCTCGAGCACCGGATCGTCGAGGAGATCGTGCAGCGTGTACGAGAGCCCCTTGGCCTGAATTACGACGGCGCCGTCGACCGTCCCCGAGGCGCCCACGATGGCGTCGCAGGGGCTCACCAGCACGTTCGGATCGGGATCGATGGGGCGCAGGCCGGGCTTGAGCTCACGGATGAAGCAGTCGTGCAGGCTGTCGAACGCCGGCTTGGCCGCCTCGTCGAGATCGGGATCGGCGAACAGACGCCAAAGCCCGATCGAAAGATCGCGCACCAGCGGCTGGCGGATCTTGCTGATCCAGCCTACGAACTGCGTCGCCAGGCGGCGCGGAATGCGATTCGTCAGCAAGAAGTTGAGCTCTTCCTGTTGGCCGAAGCGGGCCAATATGGATCGAGCGGTCACGGAACCAGAAGGAGACGTTGATGACATTGGTCCTCTATGCGTTGGGCGCTGCCGGCACCGTGGGAGTCACGGCCTCGCTGCACCGGGTGACGACACGATTGACGTTGTCCAAGGCGAAGCACCCTTCGCTGCGCGGCCACGCGAAGATGTCGCGCTTCTTCGCCAAGCTGGTGCCCTTCTACGAGTACGACGAGGCAACGTTCTTCCGCACGGACGGCGCCCCCGATGCCATCGCCGAGCGGCGCCGCGCCGGATTCATGGCTCTCGCCGAGCTCTACAAGAAGCGCTACGCCGAGACGGTGAAGCTGACCCGCGAGGTGGAGTCCAGCATCTCCGACCTGCAGTTCACCGCTTCCTACCGCGTTCCGTTCCAGTACAGCCGCTTCGTGCGCCAACACCTGTCGGCCGGTGCTTTCGTCAACTCCTCGGCCGGCGTGCAGGTGACCGACCTCGACGGGAACGAGGCCTACGATCTGACCGGCGCCTACGGCGTGAACGTCTTCGGCTACGACTTCTACAAGCAGTGCCTCGACCGCGCGTTCGAGCGCGCCCGGGCGCTCGGACCGGTGCTGGGCCCCTACCATCCCGTGGTCGCCGACAACGTGAAGCGGCTGCGCGAGATCTCGGGTCTCGACGAGGTCTCTTTCCACATGTCGGGGACCGAGGCGGTCATGCAGGCGGTGCGCCTGGCGCGCTACCACACGCGCCGCTCCCACCTGGTCCGCTTCTGCGGCGCCTACCACGGCTGGTGGGGCGACGTTCAGCCGGGCGTGGGGAACCCGACCCCCGCGCGCGAGACCTACACGCTGAAGGACATGGACGACGATTCCCTGCGCGTGCTGCGCAAACGGCGCGACATCGCCTGCGTGCTGGTCAACCCGCTGCAGGCGCTGCACCCCAACGCCAACGCCCCCAGCGACACGACCCTGCTGGCCAGCGACCGCGCCGCGCACTTCGATCGCGCCGGCTACACCGAGTGGTTGAAGAAGCTGCGGGCGGTCTGCCGCGAGCGCGGCATCGTCCTCATCTTCGACGAGGTCTTCGTCGGCTTCCGGCTGGCACCGCGCGGCGCGCAGGAGTACTTCGGCGTCAAGGCCGACATGGTGACCTACGGAAAGACCCTCGGCGGCGGGCTGCCGGTCGGCGTCCTGTGCGGCCGCAAGGAGCTGATGAAGCGCTTCCGCGACGATCGGCCGGCCGACATCTGCTTCGCCCGCGGGACGTTCAACGCGCACCCCTACGTGATGACGGCGATGAACGAGTTCCTGCACCGGCTCGAGACGCCCGAGCTCCGCACCCTCTACAAGAACCTCGACGAGACCTGGAACGGGCGCGCCCAACGGCTGAACCAGCGGCTCAGCGCCGAGGGGCTGCCGGTGCGCGTGGCGAACCTGCAGACGATCTGGACCGTGCTCTACACGCAGCCTGGCCGCTACAATTGGATGCTTCAATTCTATTTGCGGGCCCAGGGGCTGGCGCTCTCGTGGGTGGGGACCGGCCGCTTCATCTTCAGCCTCAACTACAGCGACGCCGACTTCGACGCCGTGGCCGACAAGTTCCTGGCCGCTGCGCGGGCCGTGCAGGCGGATGGGTTCTGGTGGACCTCCCAACCCGCCCTCACCGACAAGTCCATCAAGCGCCAGATCCTTCGGGAGATGCTCACCCATCGAGTTTGACGTCCGCCCATCTCGAGTTTGACCTGCACCATCGACAGACCGAGACCGACTTGGAGGGCACCGGGCGAGTGCCCTGAGTGAGTGCCCAGGGGCGAACCGCGGGCCGTGCGGAATCGAGGGCCGCCCGCGCGATTCGTCCGCATCCTCCGCACGGGACTTGTTTCCGGCGGCGGGGAGCGCCCTCCCAAATCGACAGCCGCGCTCCCCGCCGCCGGAAACAAGTTCATTCGCGGAGGCGGACGACCGATCGAGCGGGCGACCTTGATTCCGCG
>Ga0209890_10000122_pt1 | contig 36018 bp, 31 predicted proteins | sample OrgsoiDNA2013049_FD_185799 | JGI IMG/M metagenome (GOLD analysis project Ga0209890, IMG submission 185799) | Permafrost soil microbial communities from the Arctic, to analyse light accelerated degradation of dissolved organic matter (DOM) -... | ecosystem: Environmental > Terrestrial > Soil >... | reverse complement strand
GCCGCCCGCAGTATTCACCGGAACAGGGGTGTCAAGAGGGGACGGTGTGTTTCACATCCTTGGCACTAAGCTTGCGATTAAACCTTGGTCTGGGTGTGGTCGGCGATCGAGTAGCCGACCGCCTTCCTGTCAGCCCAGTCCGCGATGGCAGCAAACTTCACTGCCTGTCTTTCGCGAACCAGGTCGCTACTTTTTTGCGAAATCTCCCTGCATCAACAATTGCGCATTCTCGGATTTGGCATTTTTGATCTCGGCGCGCAGCCTGCAGCTCGACTCGCTCGGACTCGTCCAATAGCGCGCCCGGAGGTATCGCAGCTTCTTTCGCATCTCGTACCTTCATCACCCGTTTACCTAACGTCATCTCATGTACATCGATATTGTGTGCGACCTCGGCTATCGATAGTCGTCAATGACAAAGGTAATCGCTTTTGCCTCGTACTCCTCGGTAAAGCTACGGCGTGTCGAACCCATTCTTTCTTCTCCCGATTAATTCGGGCAGCTAATCCATGTGTCCACCAAACCGGGAACGCTCAATGTCGGCCCAGCGGCCGCGGCATCCGAGTTTGGGGTGTAGGCCGGTCCAGCTGCTTGCGTGTACGCCTGCCACGGCGTTCGTCCTGGACGGACAGTTCGGCAGTGGCCGCGGGCGCGCTGGCTGGGTCGGACAGGGCGAACCGGGTGCGGTGAACAGCGTGGTCTTCTCGGCGTTCCGGCTGGGCGATCGTTGAGGTCGGTGTAGAAGACGCGGTCGCCGCGGACCCGCCGGCGGAGTTGTAGGAGGTGCGGCATGCGTACGGCCAAGTGTGGCTTGACCCGTCACGGGATCAGCCGTCCGGCGGTTCCATGAGTTCCCAGTTCGTCGCCTAGGGGCCGTCAGCTCACCTGTTTCGGGACAGCCCCCGACATTCTGAAAACGAATCGCATGCATTTGTGCGCGAAGTCGGCGGTCGGGTCGAACATCAATGGACAACCGCCGTCGATCACAGTGATCCCATGCGTTCGGCCGTACTCGGTCGCCGCCGATGAGACGCTGCCAGCGCTGCCACCTCGGTGCATCCACACATGATGGATCCCCAGCTCGGCGCATTCTCGCATCGTGGCTTCCGCGGTTTCAGGCTTGGTTGCGATTACCACCGCTTCTACCCCGCCAGGGATCGAGCTCAGGTTTGGGTAGGCGCGGCCCCCTTCGACTGTCTGCGCGTTGGGGTTGACGGCGAACACCTCGTACCCGCGGCCCCGCAGACGCTGATAAACGATGTTTCCGCCGTGTCCGGCCGCGTTCCTGGACACACCCGTCACCGCGACCCGTTTCACCGCGAGGAACACGGCGGCGGCTTCCTTGATACTGCTCATTGCGACCATCCTGACGTCAATCCTGCATCGAATCGATGAATCTCTGACTCATGACAACTGTGCACGGCCGGCGCCCATTCGAAAGGACGCGAGAGAATGGGCCCCGCCTGGCTGGGTGTCACGGTTACGTGTTCGGCGGAGCCCAGGAACTCAGTGCCTGACGGACGCTGGTGAGCCGCTGCTCGTCCCAGGTGATCGCGAGGTCGGGCTCTAGGTACGCCGTCGCGACGCTGGCGATGCCTATGGCCGCCAGGGACCACTCGTCCTTGCCTGCCGCTCCCAACGGACTCGCCTGGGCTCGGTAGGTGGCTATTTCGGGTGTGGACAGGGCCATGACGATCAGCCCATGCATGGTGGCACTCAGAAGCATGGCCATCGACTCGAAGGTGGCCCCCACCTCAGGCCGGAGCCGGTAGCCGAAAATGCCCGCAAGCTGCTCCCATGCGTTCGCGACTCGGGCAGTGCGGCTTTGCTCCGACCGGGCAAGAGCCACCTGCACCTCGTCGCGTAGCTCGCCCCCGGCCAGGCTCATAACCGTCGCATGCAAGGCGAGATAGGTCCGCCATCCTGCCGACCCATACATGGTCTGGAAGTCGAAGAGCGCCAGTTGGCGGATCAGGTCACTGAGCAGGCCGTGGCGCCCCTCGGGTGTCTCGAGCCAGTCCGGGTGCTCGGCCACGACACGTCTCATCAGGTCGAGCTCGTCGTTGACGATCGTCGGGGTGGCGTCGTGGGCCAGCTCCTTGACGAGGTCGCTGAAGAACAAGTCCTTGTATGGCCAGCGCCGGTAGACGGCGCTTCGCGAGACGTCTGCGTCGCGGATGATGTCCTCGAAGCTGATGTGGTCCAGGCTCACCGTCAAGCCGGTGCGTTTGATCATGTCCACGGCGACTTGGAGCATCCTCTGCTCGGTCTCCTGGTCCGATATCCGGCGACTCCTGCGGGCGAAGCCGGTGGGCGCTTGCGAGCGATCCGTCACCTTGCACCTGCCTTCCATGAGACTCGATGTTTCAAGTTCCATATATGAGATACTATACCTGCAAATCTCGATTGGTGAAGCTTTCAGACCATGCCTGCCGAGGGGCGCGGTCTCAACGGGCATGAAGGAGCACAAGATGGGCATGACCGATGGCGCGGGGCGGCAGGCGCTCAAACGGAATCTGCCAAGCAGGTCATCGCGGAAGCATCACTGGTGGCGATGGATCCTGGCGAGCGTGGTCGTGCTCGTCGTCGCCGGCGTGTTCGTCTCTGTACAGTCCTTGGCGGGTCCCACTACCCCTGCGCCGACCCTGTCACAGTTGAACCCGAAAGCGGCCGGAGCAGGCAGTTCCTCGATCGATGGGACGTGGACGGTCGGGAAGGGGTCGTTGGCCGGCTACCGGGTCCCAGAGGAGTTCCTCTGGCAGCACGGCGCTTTGGTCGCAAGGACCAGTGCTGTAACAGGAAATTTCGTCATTGCCCACGGCGAGGTCTCTTCAGCGGCCTTGCGCGTGGATCTGACCACGGTGACGGCCAATGGGAAGATACCCTCGGGGCTCGCCGGGATCCTTGACACCGCGAGCCATCCGGACGCAATCTTCACCCTGACAAAGCCAGTCGTGATCGGCTCCGAACCCGCCATCAACAAGACCTTCACCGCCAGCGCGACCGGCCTGCTCGCGATACATGGCACATCACGTTTGGTGACCTTTACCGTGGCGGCTCGCTACGGCGGATCAGTGCTAGAGGCGACGGGTCATATTCCCATCGTCTTTTCAGATTGGAACATCAAGGCCCCGTTTGCGATACAGAAACAGGGCGTCGCGGAGTTCTTGCTCGTGATGTACCAATGACAAACGATGGCGTCCGAGGTTCAGTTTCATGCTGTCGAGGCGCATGGGTCCGCGAGCCTTCCTCTGTCATACCTCAGGCATGAGGATCCCTCCAAGGGCGGCCACGAGCTTCTGCCCGGTGATGCGAGTTCCGCCAGCAGAGGGAGGTAAGGCCGTGGCTCCTGTGGGTGTCCCCAGGCTGTCGCTGCCCCGCAGTGACCCTTCCCGTCTGGGTGGGGCGCCGGGTCTGGGCGGCATTCTTGTCCGTTGCCCGTGTGCATGTGCCTTGGATAGAACCGACCCGACCTTTGCTGACGATCGTCCAATCACCGTTGAGGCAAAGTCATGTCAGTCCTAGCGCGGTGGTGTTTTCACCATCGGTTCCTTGTGGTCGCGGCGTGGCTGGCGGTCTTGGCCGCGGTGGCAGTGGGCAGCACTTCGATGGGAACCCGCTACGACGACGGGTTCTCCCTGCCGGGCACCGACTCGACCAATGCACTGGATCTGCTCAAGAGCAGCGGCATGCAGACCCAGTCCGGTGACGTGGACACTATCGTCATCCACGACGCCGCTGGCTCGGTCACCGACACCGCTGTTCAGAGCATGGTCGCTGCAATGCTGGCCACGGTGGGCGGGCTGCCCTCGGTCGGATCGGTGCGCAGCCCTTACACCGTGCCGGGCGCGTCGCAGATCAGCAACGACAAGCACACCGCCTACGCCGCCGTCACGTTCACCAGGGCGCCCAAATCCCTGACCATCGGCGACGTACAACCGGTGGTGGACGCCGGATCAGCGCTGCGCGGCTCGACGTTGCAGGTCGAGTTCGGCGGCTACGGTATCCAGAAGCTCAGCGGCGACCCGACCTCGGCCAGCGAGCTGATCGGGCTCGTCGCGGCGGCGATCGTGCTGCTGATCGCGTTCGGGTCGGTGCTGTCGATGGCCATCCCACTGATCTCGGCCGTGTTCGCCCTCGGCGCGGCGATCGAGACGATCGGGCTGATGAGCCACGTCCTGACGATCCCTTCGATCGCCCCCACGATCGCCGCCCTAATCGGGCTCGGGGTCGGGATCGACTACGCCTTGTTCATCCTCACCCGCCACCGCAACGGCCTGCGCGCCGGACTCACCCCAGGGGACGCAGCCGTGTCTGCCTTGAACACCGCCGGACGTGCGGTGCTGTTCGCCGGCGGCACCGTAGCCATCGCCATGCTGGGCCTCTTGATCCTGGGAGTCAGCTTCCTGACCGGCATCGGGATCGCTGCCGCCGTCGCTGTCGCGTTCGCCGTCGCGGCCGCCGTGACTCTGCTGCCCGCGATCTTTGCCGTCTTCGGCATGCGGGTACTGAGCCGGCGGGAACGCCGGCAACTGTCGAGCACGGTCGGGCACGTCGATGATGCGAGCGGTTTCTGGGCACAGTGGGCCGGGTTCGTGCAACGCAAGCCAGTGGTACTGAGCGTGGTCGCGACTGCCATTATGGCGGCCCTGGTCATCCCGGCGTTCTCGATCCGCCTCGGCACCGCCGACCAGGGCAACGGCCCGTCCTCCTTGACGACCCGAAGGGCCTACGACCTGCTCGCCAAGGGTTTCGGGCCCGGCTACAACGGGCCGCTGCAGCTGGTCGCGCAGGCTCCCACCCCGAGAGGCAGGGCCGCCCTGACCACCCTTCTGGTCACCCTCAAGACCACCCCGGGGGTCGCAACGGTCGCCGCCGCGCCCGCCGAGGCCGACAGCCCTATTGACGTCGTCTCGCTCACCCCGACCACCTCACCGCAGTCAGCGCAGACCGCGACCCTGATCGAGCATCTGCGCGATGCGGTCATCCCCCCGGCAGAGGCGGGCACCGGGCTGCACGTCTACGTGGGTGGGCAGACCGCCGTCTTCCAGGACTTCGCCGGCGTCCTGTCCAACAAGCTGCCACTGTTTATCACGATCGTGGTGCTCCTGGGCGCCCTGCTGCTCATGGTCGCCTTCCGCAGCATCCTCATTCCGCTGACCGCCGCTGTGATGAACCTGCTCGCCGCCGGCGCGTCTTTTGGGGTCGTCGTGGCGGTGTTCCAGTGGGGCTGGGGATCGGAGGCCCTCGGGCTGGGTAAACCCGGGCCGGTCGAGGCGTTCCTGCCCGTGATGTTGCTGGCCATCTTGTTCGGGCTGTCCATGGACTACCAGGTGTTCCTGGTCAGCCGCATGCACGAGGAGTGGATCGCCACCGGCGACAACCGCCGCGCCGTCCGCGTCGGGCAGGGCGCAACCGGGCGCGTCATCACCGCAGCCGCCGCCATCATGATCTGCGTGTTCTTCGCCTTCGTCCTGGGCGGGGAACGCGACATCGGACAGTTCGGCGTGGGCCTGGCCACGGCGATCCTGCTCGACGCGTTGATCCTGCGCACCGTCCTGGTCCCCGCCGCCATGCAGCTGTTCGGCAGGGCGAACTGGTGGATACCCGACTGGCTCGACCGGGTTCTACCCCGCCTCGGCGTCGAGGCCCCGAACAAGCCACACCCCCAAGCCGCCGACGCGGCGCAGCGGCAGCTGACCCATACATGACCGCGCCGCAAGCGAAGAGCGAGATCTGCGGGCTGAGCAAGCTGAGCCGCCCGATGTGCGGGCAAACCATGGAGAGGATCGCATCAGGACCGTAGTGCGTTGGACCGTGGTGGCCGTCGTGGAAGTGCATGGACTTATTCACCCGCTCGGCGCGGCAAAGGGGTTCGGCTGGGCCGAGGTAACCATCATGAACGAACCGATCAGCGCCGCCATGGGTGCCACCTGGTTCGCTGCCGCCGCCCTGGTCGTCGCCGCTGGCGTGCTCTTGGCCATCGAAGCTCGATGGTGGTGGGTTGTGGATGCCCTCGCAGTGGTCGTGTCGCCTGGGATGAACCTCACTTCGTGGAGCGACGCACAGCTCGGCACCGTTGTGAATGTGATCTTGCGTGTAGCCGTCATCTACGGGTACAGATCCCACCGGCCCCCAGTTACCGAGTCCGGTACCTAACACGGAACGGCCCGGCGAAGCTGTTGGCAGGAACCGGATCCCCGCGCCATTGACGGGGATCCAACCTCGCATCTGCGCTGGCACCGGGCACGGAGGCGGTCGTGGGCGCGCCTCAGACCTGCTCGCGACAAAGCGATTGGGCCTGGATCGATCTCCATCACGTGCCGAAGACCGCCGAACCGCGTGTTTCGTCGCCGGCGCGCGGCCTCCGGACGGAACCCGGAGCGCGCGGGTTTCCCGTTGCCAGCCGGCAGCGTTCACCGGGACCGGAACGTTGAACGAAGGCCGTGTCCCGCAACATCCTTGATGTGATTCACCCTTCGGTCCAGGCACCGGCCGTCGCCGGCGTCGGGGCGGACATGCGGCCTGAGGGGCCTTTCGTCGCTCCTGACGCCGAAAGCTCCGGCCAGCGCGCGTTGGTCTTCGCCGGCGTGAACCAAGAGAACCGGGCCACAGGCCGGCCGCACGTCCTGGCAGGCAGGGGTCACCAGGGGCGAGCTGAGGTCGCGGATACCGTTGCAGAACAGGGAAGCACGGTGGCATGGGAACTCTTCCCGAGTTGACAGTGCGATTCGGTACCCGTCACCTGTTCCAACGCGAAGAACGTTCAGTGACTCCACGAACCGGGCACTATCTGCCATGTGAAGCAGCCCCCCTCGAAATCAGGAATCGGCAGCAGTGCCCTCCTCGTGCCTCTAACCGTCAACACCCGAATCACTACCACGAGGACTGACGAGCGTCTCAGAAACAGCGCGGTGCCCGGTCAGCAGGACGACGATCGGATCAGCGATAGCCCGGTCACGGTTCGCCGTGCGGTGCTGGTAGATGAGGGCGGCGTCCACGCTTGCGTGCCCCATCCGCCCATCAGCTCACCAGTACTCGCCTCCGTCAGCGCGGCTCGGTGATCGCCCGTTGACGCGTGTCATGGACGGCAATGCCCGTCAACTGGCCCGGCCGAGCGCCCACTTGCACACCGACGAGAACTTCGGCCTCTGAGGTGTCGTGCCTTTCGACCCGACCCGTCAAGCCTCGGCCCGGCATAGGTGTCGAAGGCGGCGAAAGTCGGGCATGAGCCACCTAGGCAGAGCGGCCGTGCGCAAACTCACAGCTGTCTTCGGCTTCTTGGCGACCTGCCTCGCGCGGATCTCGGAGACGGCACGTTCGAACACGACCGGCCACCATGTCGAAATCCGAACGATGCAGCCCCAACGCTTGGCCCACCGCAGGGACCGACACCGCCAGGAGCGCGAAGGCCCGGGTAGCAAGGGTCGACAGCGGCCGCGAGCAGCGGCAGCGCAAACACGGGTTCGCGGTGATGAGACCGTGTTACTACAGCGCTTTCGGCGTCCCGAGCCGGCAACAGGTGGACGGGGATAGTGTTGGTAGAGAGTCGGTGTGAGAGTCTCGTTGCCCCCATTGAACTCTCGATGGCTGACAAAGACGCGAACTCAAGATGTCCACGAGTTGCCGTACCGGAAGTCCACAAGGGCGTGGCGGGCTAGGGGGCTCACATGAGCGACAACATGTCGGTCAGTTCCTGAGCTAGCGGGAGGAGCCTGGCCGTGTTTGTCTTGAGCAGGAAAGCGTCGATGGCGGGTTCATCGTGTGTTCGGGCCTCGAGTTCGGCATGGGCAGTGAACAGAATGATCTTCGTCTGCGGGGCCTTCACTTTGAGCTGCTGCGCCGCCTCGATGCCGGTCAGTTCTCCCCGCCCGTGATCCAGCACGATGATATCCGGCCTTTCTGTTCGCACCGCCTCAAGGGCATCCTCGGCGGACTCCGCCGAGGATCGGACGGCAAAGCGGGAATCCATCGCAAAGATCGTTTCTATAAGAAACCGAACGTCTGGGTCGTCCTCGATGACGACAAGGATCTTCATCGGCGTGGCCCGTCGACGCCGACGTACTCCAGGACCTCCACCTCGGCCGCGGCGAGCCCCTGCTCCGGTGTCAGGAACCGTGAGATCGAGGACACGAGCCGAGCGAGGGCGTCACGGTCCACGGTGTCCGCCCGCCCGAAGTTGTGGATCACCTTCGCCACCGAGCGTCCGGTGTCCGGGTGCCGCTCGTTGTGCGCGAGCTGCAGGTAGCGCACCACCGAGCCATCCCGGTTGGTTCGGCACGTCTCTCGCAAGTACATGCCCACAGACCATCATGAAACCGCAGGTCCGCTCGAGCGACACGCCGTAATTCGTGTGCCTACATGAAATCATCCCTCAACGGCCCCCTCAGGCCCAGACCGAGCCAAACGCCCTGCCGAAATCCCGAATGTGCCTACATGTGAGGAAGAGCGAACAGGGTGGCAAGCCCCGTGGGCGCAAGTTCGAGGCGAACCTCTCTCAGCACCGCCGGATTGACCTCGAAGGCATCACGGCGCGGCTCCGCACCTGGGGGCGGCACCGACGCACCGTCCTAAGTTCCCCTCGAAGCGCAGATCAGCTTCGGGGCACAGTCGCGCGATCGACTCGGCGCGCCAACAGACTCAGGGCGGCCAGGCATTCGAAGGCCTCTGCCTCGCCCATTTCGACATCAGATGTGGCCTCAGGTGCCAATGGGTTTTCGTACGGCCTGGTACAAGCCCCTTTCATTGGCGATGACCCACCGTGAATGCTCACCACAGTCTTGTGTCGTCGAACACCCTGCGGATGTCCTTGAGTCAACGTGGTTCTGGTTGGCCATCGGGCCACGGACCAAGCTGGCGATGACCCAGCAGTCACTCGTCCAAACAACTCACACGCCCCCCCAGCGTTCCGGCTTAGGACTCACCCTCCGCGCGGTCACGGTCCGCCAGACCACGCTGGGAGTGAGGCAGCGCCCATGCCTGGGCGCCCCACCCTTCCCCTCGACTCGCGCACTCGCCCTCGTCATCACCGCCAAGTGTTACTACCCGATGTTTGTCACAGATTGCGAGCTGGGGATCATTGGACTAAGTACCAGATGATTGACCGGCATGGGTTTGCTGATGAAATACCCTTGGCCCAGGTCGCACCCGAGGTCGGACAGCAATTCCAGAGTAGCGTTGTCCTCTATTCCCTCGGCCACGATACGAAGGCCAAGGGCGTGGCCAAGGTCAATAGTCGCGCGAACGAGGTCTACGTCATGTTCTTTGTCTTTCGCTGTGAGCCTGCGTACGAAAGCTATATCGAGTTTGAGCTCCTTCACAGCCAGGCTGCTCAGATGGGCCAGTGAGGTGAAACCGGCACCGAAGTCGTCGATGGACACGACGATGCCAAGGTTCCAGAGTCCTTGAATAACCCGCTGAGATCGATCAAATTCAGAAATGACACTGGTCTCGGTAATCTCCAAGACCAGGGCTTCGGCGGGCAAACGATGGCTTTGCAGCAGGTCGCGGACGAGATCCGTAAACCGCGGGTCGAGAAGGTTCGTCGCCGAGATGTTGACCGAAACCGAAAGGGGGTTTCCGGCCCTCCTCCAGGCAGCGCACTGCGTGAGCGCGTCGGTGAGCACGAGCGTGGTGATCGGCCCCATGAGACCTGCGTCTTCCGCGAATGGCAGGAATTCGTCGGGCGGGACGAGACCACGTCGGGGATGGGCCCAGCGCAGCAGACTTTCGACGGCTACGATCTCGCCCGTGCGCAGATCGAGCTGTGGCTGGTAATGCAACACGAGTTGATGTTCTTCGATGGCTGTGCGCAGTTCCTCAAGTAGCAACAGCCGGTTTCCGTAGTTGTCGAGTTCGGGCTGGTAGATCGCAAAAGGAGAGCCGCTCAACTTGGCCCTAAACATCGCGATATCCGCGCACCGCAGCAGACCAACCGCATCGTTCGCATCCGTGGGCGCAAGCGCAATGCCGATGCTCGCGCTAATGCTCGCACTCATGCTCGCGCGCATCGTATCCAAGATGAAGGGCTCGGCCAGCGCGTCCGTCAGTCTCTGGGCAAGACCGATGGCATGTTCGGCATCGGCGTCCAAGAGCACCACGACAAACTCGTCACCTCCCAGCCGGACCAGCAGGTCGGACTCGCGCAGACCAGCAGAAAGGCGTGGGCCCAACTGCTTGAGCATCTGGTCACCTGCGGGATGACCGAAGGTGTCGTTGATCTCCTTGAAATGGTTGAGGTCCACGAACAGGAAAGCAAGCAGTCGCGGCTGCGCTGCCGTTGCGTCGTAGTCTGCGAAGAAGGCGTCAAGCACGGTGAACAGAGACCGTCGGTTGCCCAGACCAGTGAGGTCATCGGTGACCGACTGGTGTCGGCGTTCTTGGCTCAGAGCCCTCATCCCGCGTACGGACAGGACAAGTCGGACGCCGACAAGCAAGAGCGTGGCAGTAGCCAGACCGAGCGCGACTCGGCTCGTCGCATGCAGGTTTCCGACGAAGAGGATTACCAACGCACAGGCGGTGCTCAGCCCCGGAATGATGAAGGTGCCCGCCAGCTGAACGGTGAGTGGATTGGACGGCCGCGGCCGCAACCAGACTGACATCGACAGGAACAGGATCGAGACCGGCCAGGCAATCGCGTTGAGAATGAAACCCTGGCGACCCCACGAGGATGCGAAGAGGTTGGCCGTGTCACCGACGACATTGATGGCGATTCCCCCGGCCATAAGGATCCACGGTGCCCTCCGCCGGCCGGACATCACAGTCGATCCGCCCACGACCAGGCTGAGTAGCAGCAGGTCCGCAACGGGGTAGGCCAGATTGGTCACCGCCGCGACCGAACTCCCACCCGCCAGATGAAGGATGCTGGGGAACGCGAATGCTGCGCACACCGCAGCCGCGCCTACGCCGGCGACGGCACCGTCCAACCAGCTGGGAGTGGACAGCCTTCTAACCTCCCCTCGCATGAAGATCACGAACGCGACATAAGTGAGCGGGAAGAACCCCAGGTAGAAGACGTCCGCCAGCGAAGGCGTCGACGGCAAGACGCCGCCCTGCGACTCGAACGCCAACACCAGGTCGCCGAGAGACCACAGGAGCAGGCCGAGCCCCATGGTCAGCGCGACCGCGCGCCCGGACCTTCGGGTGAGCCCCCGGGCCAGGCACAAGACGCTGGCGACGACTTCGAAAGCCCCGACTGACCACTCGCCGAACAGCGGCCAGTGGTCGGAGCCCCGAATTGTCAAGGATGCGAGATAACCGGCAAGGAAGAGACACATCAGCCCATAGACGACCCACAGCAGGGTCCGGGCGCGGCGGTTCTGGTTCAACCAAGCGGTGCTCCAGGTCACTGCCCGCGCCGGACGCATGTCCGTGAGGTGTGCGCGATCCATCTGACGCCGATCTCCGGTCATGCTTTACATGCCAAACCCCGGGGCCCGGGTGTCTCACACAAGGCTGACAGACAGGGGGCGTGCTCGCATGAAGAATCGGCGATCCGGACTTGGTATGCCCGCGGAGTAGGCACCCGCGTCTTGATAGCCGGCAATGATGATTTGGTTCTCGAAGACTTCAATACGGGACATAGGTGCTCCCGGGGGCAAAGGGCCGGCTACTGCGCCACCTGCAGAAAAGGGTGAAGTCGCTGCTCATCGTGCCGGGCCGATGGTGATCGGTCATGGTCTTGTAGCCCCACTTCACGCCCTACGGCGAACGAGTGCATCGACTCGCCGGGCGGCCTGCAGGTGGAGACCTCTTGGCTCAAGATCTGCCGGTCACAATACGGTCCACCCACCGCGTGAGCCCATCGGGGAGGTACTGAGCATCCGGCCGGTGGCGACCGCGCGACGAAGATCGCCTCTGACCACTGTGACAGGTTCGCTGACAACATGCTCACCCTCGGGCAACACAATGAAAGACAACACGACCGGTGATGTGCGGGTGAGTCCTTCCATCCTGCGCAAGCTGAACAACCCCACAGTGGAGACTCTCGCACCAGCCGGCGCCGCCGGTGTCAGATGTTGGTGACTGTCTCGAAGGAGGAACACGGGCCCGATGGCTGCGTTGGTAGCCAGCGGTTGACTTCGTTCGTGCAGGACCCGCTTAGCGTTAGCTCGATCATCCTGGTCAATGACGCCCACACCTTCGTGTCGATAGTTGTCGTGGCTCGCGCGCCGACCTGGCTCTGGCCCACCTTGGCGGACTGGTCTCAGCGCCTGCGGAAATCACCTGCTGGCACTGCGCCCTCGGCCAGCTCGGGGGCGAAAGTCTCTCTGATGCATTCGGTGCACCAGAGAGTGGTTCACGGAATTGGTAGAGGCGTCTTGGCCAGCAGTGCCGATGCGATCAAGTGGTGACCCGCAGAGTTGGGGTGGTCGCCATCCGCGGCCAGCAGGGCGGTCGGGTTCTTGGAGCCGTTTCCCTTGAACGGCTGGTACAGATCCACGCAGATGGCGCCCGCCAGGCGTGCGCCGTCGCAGATCTGCGCGTTCTCCGCGCGAGTGAGTGTGTCGCTCCAGATCTCGAAGGGCTCGCCGTTCTTGGCGACGCCGACGTCTCCGTCTTGAAACACGTCCCAGTAGTTCGTCACGAGAATCGTCACGAGATGATCCGGTCGTGTTGCTCGTGCCGCGGCCACAATCCGCTCCACGTTCTGTCCGACGCTGGCAACCACCGGCAGATAGCAAGGCGTCGCGCAGCCGCCGGACCCCAACCTTCCCTCCAACGAGACGAGGTCGTTGGCTCCGATCGTCACCAGCAAAATGTCGGCCTTGGCCACTTGGTCTGGGAAGGCCCCAGGGCGGGTAAGGCTCAGCAGCAGCTGGGAGCTGGTCCAGCCGGGCACACCCAGGTTCACCGAGGAGGTCTTCAGACCCCGTTTAGCGGCAAGTTCGGCCGCATACAGCCCGACAAAGGCCTGGCAGGCACAGTTGCTGCCGGAGGTCACCGAATCGCCAATACCAACCACGGTGATCGGTCGGTCGGCGCCTGCGGCAGCAACGGTCGGTGCCACAGCCCGGGAGATGTTTGAGGTTGCCTTAGCCGAGATGACCTCCTTTCGTGACCCCCCAGAGTTTGCCTGAGCGATCAAGACCAGCGTCACGACGACTGTGAGGGCGATCACCGCGGCGAAGAGCCTGGCAACCTTGATCCACGAACGGCTCGGCGAGGTCCGGGGAGAGCGCGCAGACGTCGGCATGGCTGTGACTTTACGCCGCGGGTATTGGCCCAACCTGTCATTTCCTGGCAGAGGTCGCACGCCTTGATCATCCAGGCCGACCATCCCTTCCTTGAGGAACGAAGTCACCGGGCACGACTCCGCTCACTCTCGCGGTAAGACATCCGCGGCAGTTCAGCCAACGGACCCTGTGCGGTGGGGCTGCGCTGCGACCGGCCGAATCAGAGTCGAAGCAGGCAGCGGTTCATCCCGCAGGCGATCCGCAGGGCCCCGTGTTGGTCACCTGCTCTTCAGACGCTTACCGGGCAATTGCTTGCTCAGCGCTGAGCGGCGACCCCAGAGGGCTGCCAGGTTCTTCTGACCCGTGGGCCCATCCCCGCACTCACAACGAAAGCAACAGAGCAGGTCACTCACGCCACAACTGACCACAGACTCCATGGTCAGAGTCGCGGATCTCGTTGCGGCGCAAGCCACGCTGCGTCGCACCCATCCTTTAGCCCGCTGCTGCCACGGGGCCTCAGTGCGCCCTCGGCATCGATCAACCTCGGCAAGTCGTCAACCCAGCGGTCCCCGTTCTCATGCCTGATCCGCTTGGCCATGCTCAGGGCGGCCCTCCCTTGCATTCCGGTGCCCGCAAGACCCTGACATTCACCAGCGTCGGGGCCCGGGACGACGCCCTTGGCCGCCTCCCCAAGTCCGCACCCGAGCATCCAGGGCAGCCACACTGACGCGATCCGCACGCTCTTGCGGCGCCGGTACACGCTCGCCCCCGGCGCACCGTCGTAGGCCGGTGGAGCCGTCAGGCAGCGAAAGCCGGCATCTCAGGCAGCTACGTGTCGCAGACCGCGCGTCTCCGAGTAGACCACCGCGACTTCAGCGTCGCATCACCCACCGCGACACATACTCCTGCGTTGGCCAATACTCAGGATGAAAATGGAACCACGAGCGCCAACGGGTGAGCGCACCGTGCCTGGGCTACCCTTCGGGACGTGTCCCTCATTATCTCGGTCATCGGAACGGGCTATCTCGGAGTCGTTCATGCCGCCTGTATGGCAGATCTGGGCCACACAGTCATCGCGGTTGACGCCGACGCAGCCAAGGTCGACTTATTGTCCCGTGGGGTGGCGCCTATGTTCGAGCCGGGCCTGGACGAGCTGCTGGCGAAGGTCTTGCCCACCGGCCGGCTGCGCTTCACTACAGACTATGCCCAGGCCGGCGTGGCCGACGTGCACTTCATCTGCGTCGGCACCCCACAGCGCACCGGTGAGAACGCCGCTGACACCTCCTACGTCTTCGCCGCCGCACAGTCCCTGGCGCCGCTCCTGCACGAAGAGGCCCTGGTCGTGGGCAAGTCCACGGTTCCGGTGGGCACGGCCGCCAAGTTACGCGATCGCCTACAGGCCGGTGCGGCCCCCGGCGTGCAGGTCCGCCTCGCCTGGAACCCGGAGTTCCTGCGTGAGGGTTTCGCGATTCAGGACACCGTGGCCCCCAACAGGTTCGTCTACGGCGTTGAAGGCCCCTTGGCCGGCGCCGACGTCGCAATGCTCGACGAGGTGTACGCCGTCCCGCTCGCCTCGGGCACTCCCCGACTGGTGACCGACTTCGCGACCGCCGAGCTGGTCAAGGTGGCTGCAAACGCCTTCCTGGCCACCAAGATCTCCTTCATCAACGCCATGGCCGAGGTGTGCGAGGCCGCCGGAGCCGACGTGCTGCAGCTCGCCGACGCGATCGGTCATGACGATCGCATCGGCCGCAAGTTCCTCAACGCAGGCCTCGGGTTCGGTGGCGGCTGCCTGCCCAAGGACATCCGTGCTTTCATGGCCCGGGCCAGTGAGCTTGGCGCAGACCAGGCGCTGACCTTCCTGCGCGAGATCGACGCGATCAACCTCAGCCGACGATCCAAGATGGTCGACCTTGCCCGCGAGCACTGCGGCGGCACACTTGCCCGCAAGCGGGTCGCTGTCCTGGGGGCAGCCTTCAAACCTGACAGCGACGACATTCGCGACTCCCCGGCGCTGGACGTCGCCCACGCCGCCTGCAAGGCAGGGGCCCTCGTGACCGTTTACGACCCGAAAGCCATGGAGGCGGCCAGGGCTGTCCATCCCGACCTCGGGTATGCCGACACTGTGGAGGATGCATGCATCGACGCCGATGTCGTGCTGCACCTGACCGAATGGAAGCAGTTCAGCCTGATCGACCCGGCCAAACTGGCGGCGATCGTGGCGCACCCCACCATCATCGACGGCCGCAACGCCCTCGACCCCACCCTGTGGCGTTCAGCCGGCTGGACCTACCGCGCCCTCGGTAGGCCCGAAGTCTGAGTGTGAAGCACAGGTCGGCGCCCACTTGCCGTCAGAACTACCTCCACCGCGTCAACTCACCCGGGTGTGGATCGACCGCCGGTTCGCTCAACCGGTCGGTCACCGGCGACGACGTCGGGATCGAGCACGAATGCCGCACACACGAACTGAAGGCCCAGGTCAGCGGCGAGCGATCCACCTCTTGCGGGGTGCCCACTGACACACCATCCATTGGAAGGTCCCGTAGCCGTTCACCGCCACCTGGTTGGCCAGCCACAGGGCTTGCGAGTAGTCGTGCGCCACCAGCAAGGCAGAGGTCCGGGCTGCGCGCCTGGGCGAGTCCTCGCAGTCCTCACCCAGCACAACCAACAGCACGGCGTGCCGGACCTTGCCAGTCCTTCCCCGCGGGCATCCTTGGTGAGTCAACTCGAACCTCGCACTTGTTACCGGTCAGTAGCATCGTGTATATTACTCGCCAGTAACAGTGAGCGAGCGGCCAAAGCAGCGTCGACCTGAGCACGGAGGATCCCTGATGGGCCACTACAAGAGCAATCTTCGCGACCTCGAGTTCAACCTGTTCGAGGTCTTCAACCGCCAAGAGATCATGGGCAGCGGCCCCTACTGCGAAGTCGACCAGGACACCGCCGTCGAGATCCTTCACGAGGTCGGTCGCCTTGCCGAGAACGAGCTGGCCGCGAGCCTGCTCGACTCCGACCGCAACCCGCCGGTCTTCGACCCGGCAACGAACTCGGTCACCATCCCGGCGTCGTTCACCAAGTCGTACAAGGCCTACCTGGACGCCGGATGGTGGCGCCTCGACGTCCCCGCCGAGCTGGGCGGCACGGTCATCCCACCGTCGCTGCGCTGGGCTGTCGCGGAGCTGGTTCTGGGGTCGAACCCCGCCGTACACATGTACTCGGCCGGCTTCGCCTTCGCCAAGGTCCTCTACAACCTGGGCACCGAGAACCAGAAGATGTTGGCGCACCACATCGTCGACAAGAGCTGGGGCGCCACCATGGTGCTTACCGAACCCGACGCGGGCTCCGACGTGGGGGCTGGCCGAACCAAGGCGGTCCAGCAGCCCGACGGCACCTGGCACATCACAGGCGTCAAGCGCTTCATCACCTCGGCTGAGGCAGACTTTTACGACAACGTCGTGCATTTCGTCCTCGCTCGCCCCGAGGGTGGCGTCGCCGGCACCAAAGGCCTGTCGCTGTTCGTCGTACCCAAGTTCCACGTCGACCTTGAGACCGGCGAGCTCGGTGAGCGCAACGGCGCCTATGTCACGAACGTCGAGCACAAGATGGGCCTTAAGGTATCTACCACCTGCGAGGTCACTTTCGGCGATAGGCAGCCCGCGGTAGGCACCCTGCTCGGCGATGCCCACGACGGCATCGCGCAGATGTTCCGGATCATCGAGTTCGCGCGAATGATGGTCGGCACCAAAGCAATCGCCACTCTGTCGACCGGCTACCTCAACGCGCTTGAGTACGCCAAGCAGCGCGTCCAGGGCGCCGACCTGACCCAGATGACGAACAAGATCGCCGCGCGGGTGAGCATCACGCACCACCCCGACGTGCGCCGGTCCCTGATGCTTCAGAAGGCCTACGCCGAAGGCTTGCGTTCCCTGGTCATATACACGGCATGCCAGCAGGACACGGTCGACCAGGCACAGCTGAGCAGCGGCTCCGACAAGCTCGAGAAGGACTCTCCCGCGGCAATGGCCAGCCGGGTCAACGACCTCTTGCTGCCGATCGTCAAGGGCGTCGGCTCCGAACGCGCCTGGGTGCTACTCGGTACAGAGTCGCTGCAGACCTTCGGCGGCTCCGGCTTCTTGCAGGACTACCCGATCGAGCAGTACGTGCGCGACGCCAAGATCGACACGCTCTACGAAGGCACGACAGCGATCCAGGGTCTGGACTTCTTCTTCCGCAAGATCATTCGCGACAAGGGTAAGGCAGTGAGCTACCTCGCGATGCAGATCCAGGAGTTCGCCAAGGCCAGCGATGGCTCGGACTTTCAGCACACCGAACGCGAGCTGCTCGCCAAGGCCCTGGAAGACGTGCAAGGCATCCTCGGGTTCATGGTTGCCGAGTTGATGAAGTCGGACCCACGAGGCGGAGAAAGCAACTCGGTTGCCAACCTCTACAAGGTCGGGCAGAACACTTCTCGTCTCCTGCTCTGCGCCGGTGACCTGGTCGTGGGTTGGCTGCTTCTGCGTCAGGCCGAGGTCGCCAAGGTCGCCCTTGAGACCGGGACCGTTTCGTCCAAAGATCAGAAGTTCTACGAAGGCAAGATTGCGGCGGCGTCCTTCTTTGCCCGCACTGTCCTACCCAAGATCGCCGCCGAGCGCCAGATCGCCGAAGCGACGGACAACTCGCTCATGGACGTGTCCGAGGATGCGTTCTAGTCGTGTTTCTGGTCATTGACTGACTTCTTGGTTGAGCCCGACTCGGCCGCGGCAGACCGTGGTCAGGATGGACTCTGCGTTGGCGTCCCAGACCTGCGCTATCCAGGCACAGCACGACCGCGTTCTCGTGAGGGTTCAGGCATAGACATCAATCGCCTCTCCCGCATTGCCGGGTAGCTCCAGAGCTTGAACGACTTGACCAGTTGCGGTTTAAGTCCACGTCCAAACCAGATCGCCAGCACCGTGGACGGGCTGACCTCCGACGTGCTAGGTCATCGACCGGCAGCTGCGGATGCGTTGCCCCTGAAGACTTCATACTGAGCAAGGAGCACGATCCGCTCACCTTTCTTCGCCCAGATCACCGACTTACGGCCACGACCCTCACGCACCATCGCGAGCTTGGCCAACACCTCGACGGCGAACAGGGGTCCCGCCACGACCGAAACGCCATCATTGGGCTTGGATGGGTCCCAACGGCAGCCTGCGATCGCGAAGGACCGGGAAACTGGTGCGGTAGTCAGCGACCAGTCTCATGTCGACCTCGACGCTGAGCACCTGCTCCTCGCTGCCGGCCACGGACGCCACGTCCCCAGTCGGCAGCACGACTTGGCTGTGCCCGCCCATCTCCACGCCAGCATGGGTGCCTGCCGTGTTACAGGCCACCACGACGCACTGGTTCTCGATCGCGCGGGCGTGGGCGAGCAGCGTCCAGTGCCGCACCCGGGCTGAAGGCCAGGCGGCCGGTATGACGAAGAGTGTTGCCCCAGCATCAAGCTGGGCCCGGTACAGCTCGGGGAACCGTAGGTCGTAACACGTCGACAGCCCCGCGCGGGCCGAACCTGAAGACGGCGAGGAGTCGGGCACATCGACCATCGACAGGACATCCCCAGCCTCCATCAGCAGGGGTTCACCCTGACCGAAGCCGAACCGGTGAATCTTGCGGTAGGTCGCCGCCAAGGACCCGTCGGCGGCGAAGACCAGCGAGGTGTTCCACAGGTACTTGCCGTCATGGCCGCGCAGGCCGTCGGCCGGACGCTCGACAATCGACCCCGCATGCAGCATCACGCCGGCGTCCCGGGCGGCGGCGGACATCGCCGAGGCGACCGGTCCGTCAACGGGTTCGGCACGCTCGTGCCAGCTCCGGTAGGAGAACCCGCCCGGGGCCCACAGCTCCGGCAGCACGACCAAGTCGTGACCCGCCTGACTACGAACGAGATCGCCAGCCCGCAAAACCCTGTCGGCGACGGGCTCCCGGTCGTCATACCCGAGCTGGATCACGGCGATGCGCATGTCAGTCTCCTGATATCGGTGAGATGGGCCCACTGCGCCCTGGTCGCCCCGTCAACTCGCTCAGATGAGCGTTGTAGGCCTTCAGCTCGGCGTTGTCGTCGCGATCGGCCTGGCGGTCCACCCGCTTGGACTCAACACCATCGGCGCGCACCCAGGCCATGGTGACCAACAAGGCCAGGATCAGCGTGGGGAACTCGCCGAGGCCCCACGCGACGGCGCCACCGTTGCGTTGGTCTGCGAGCAGATCAACGGTCCAGGGCAGGTGCAGGCTCTGGAAGAAGGTGGGCGCCAACAACGTCGTGCCGGTGGTCAGGGCGACACCGAAGAACGCATGGAATGAGATCGTGGCGAACAGGACAAGCAGTCGCAGCACCGGTGGCCAACGCCTGGGCCCGGGGTCGATGCCCACGAGCACCCACGCGAAGAGGTATCCGGCCAACAGGAAATGGGTGGTCATCAGGACGTGCCCGGTGTGCGTGCGCAGGGCCAGCTCGAACAACGGCGAGAAGTAGAACGCGACCAGGCTGGCGAAGAAGATGACGGCGGCGACAACCGGATTGCCTATCACCCTGAGGAATCTGGAGTGGACCAAGGCGAGCACCAGCTCGCGCGGACCCAGAGTGTGGTCCTGCCGCGGCGTCAGGGTACGCAAGGCCAAAGTGACCGGGGCGGCGAGCACCATGAGGATCGGGGCTGCCATGGAAACCGTCATATGCATGACCATGTGGACCGAGAACAGAAGAGGTCCGTAGACCCCCGGAGCCCCGCACGTCGCCCAGACGAAGATCGCCCAGCCCAGGACCCAGCCGACGACTCTGGCCGCCGGCCATGAGTCGCCCCGGACGCGCATCCGCCGCACACCGATGAGATACAGGACCACGGCCAGAACCGAGACCCCCAGCCACAGCCAGTCGATGCGCCAGAGAGTGAACCAGTCGCTGCCCGACAGCGGGCCCGCTGGAGCGCGATACCCGGTCAGCGCGTAGGCCGGGTCCGGGCTCACAACTGGCGCGCCCGACCCTGGCGGCGCACTATGGGCCAATGCGGTCCCCAGGGCCAAGGCGGCGCCCATCACGCCCAGCTCGACAAGGGCCAGTCGCGCGAAGAGCCGACCCGCGAGGGGATCGGCGGCTATCCGATTCACCACGCGTGAGCGCTGAAGCCAACCCGCGAAGCCGAGGGCGACCAGGGCGACGACCTTGAGGATCACCAGCGTGCCATAGCCCGTCGCCAGGTTGCCGATCGAGCCCACCCGGATCCAGGCGTTGGCCGCCCCTGACACCGCTACCGCGGCGAAGCACCACCCGGCCAGGGTCGAGTACCGCTGGACACTGACCGCGAGCGCCTTGCCCAGCAGGGGGCGCAGCATCGCCAACGCAAGCAGGCCGCCGACCCACACGAGCGCTGAAACCAGGTGCACGGCAAGGGAGTTGACGGCCGTGTCATGACTTGCCGCGTCGGCGGCATGACCAGCCAGGGACAGGGGAAGTATCGCCAGGATGCTGAGCGCGGCGAGGGTGACCATGCCAGATCGGCGCCGGACGAGCGCGGCGCCGGTAGTGACCACCAGGGCCAGCGCGGAGCTGATGGCGGCGACGCGCAGGAACTCGACTTGGAAGACGAACGTCTGGAGCTCGGCGCCAAACAGGGGGTCGCTGAGCTTGGTGCCTGAGAGGCTGGCGAACGACAGAACTAGTCCGACGAGCCCAGCCACCACCCACACGACCCCGGCGGCGCAGGCGTAACGGGCCGCGGTGATCCTGCGGTGGGTCCTGGGCCCCTCGGGGATGATCGTGGCGGCCACCACGAGCAGGCCCACGGTGCTCGCCGCCGCGAGGTCGTGGATGGCCCGCACGATCGGCAGCCCCCAGCGCACGAACACCCCGGGATCGGGCAGCCCAGCGACCGGGGCGGCGACGGCGCCTGCCAGCAGGCCGGCCGGAAGGACCACGGCCACGACCGCCACGGCGGCCAGGATCAGGGGCAGCTTCGCGGTCTGCGGAGCTGCGCTGGGCGCTGTGGTCATGTCCACAGCCTAAGTAGGCTGGCCGCATGTCCCTAGCCCCAGCAGCGCCGCAGGGTCTGCACAACCTCGTCGAGGCCTTCGCCCAGACCACCCAAGCCGTCATCGACCTTGCGTCCGCCTGCAGCGACGACGATCTCGCCACGGCCACCGAGTGCCCCGGATGGACCGTGCACGACCAGATATCCCACGTCGTGGGCGTCGAGGCCTGGTTGGAGGGATACAAGGACCCGCGGGTGAAGATGCCCCAGTACGAACACATCAGGAACGACCTCGGCAGGCGGGTGGAGTATGCAGTGGAGGTACGGCGGGGACGAACCTGCTCGAGCTCGTCGCCGAGCTCGAGCAGGTTCGGGCACAACGACTCTCCACGCTGCGCAGTCCCGCTCTGAGCGACACCAGCATCATCGCCGGGCCATTCGGTCCGGATCAGGGCGCGACCGTGATGCTGTTACGCACCTTCGACGTCTGGGCGCACGAGCAGGACATCCGTAGCGCACTCGGGCGACCCGGCAACCTGGGCTCCCCAGCGGCGTCGGTGTTCGTCAACTCGGTCATCCTCCAGCTGCCCAGGTTGGTCGCCAAAGGCGCAGGTCTCGAGCCTGGACACCAGGTCATCATCGACGTCACCGGCCCGGTCATGGCCCGGGTGGGCGTTCGGGTCGAGACGGATGAGCAGGGTCGGCCCCGCGGCCGCGCGATGCTTTCAGGCGACAACGTATTCCCCTCGGACCGGCAACCGGATCGCGAGACGACGACCATCAGTTTGTCCACCGAAGCCTTCACCCGCCGGGCCGCCGGGCGTCGTTTGGTCAGCTCTACTGCCTGCACGGTGGTCGGGGACGAGCCGATCGCGCGTCGCGTCCTGGAAGCCCTCGTCGTCACGTTCTGACCGACCGTCTGGCCACCGCTCAACGGAAACTTGGTTGCGCCATACAAGTTATTTGTGATATTTGTATGTCGCAAGCAAGTTCTCGGCAACTGTGGGGGCACGATGGCGATCAGCCTGGAGACCGCGACCAGGCTCAGCACCGAGCTGGTCCGGGTCATGAAGCTCTTCCAGTCGGTGCGCCAACACGCCCCCAAACTGCACCCGGGCGTCGAGCCCGCTTCCTACCCGATCCTGTTCAACCTTGTCGAGGAGCCGCGGCGAGTGTCCCTGCTGGCCGAATGTATCCACTCGGATGTCTCAACGGTGAGTCGGCAGGTGACGATGTTGGCATCTCATGGACTACTGGACAAGGTGGCCGACCCCTTAGACGGACGTGCCTTCATGGTTTCGCTCAGCGCCGAGGGCAAGGACCTGGTGGAACACCTCAAGGCTGGACGTGGCGAGTGGTTCCGCCAGATGCTGCACGACTGGGAACCCGCACAGGCCGATGCCTTCAACGATCAGCTCGGCCGGTTCGCGACGTCCCTCGAGGCCAACGACCAGAACAGGTCGCCTACCTTGCCGCCCGGAACGGCCGTCACATCCTCGGACGACGCACTACCCGCCACCATCAGCAAGGAGCAGTAATGGCCACCGCCACAGCTGTGCCGTCGCCCGCCACCGATAGGCCGTTCACACACAAGCAGATCTTGACCATCCTCGCCGGGTTGATGATGGGGATGTTCCTGGCTGCACTCGACCAGACCATCGTCTCCTCGGCCATGCGCGTTATCGCCGACGACCTGCACGACCTCGCCGGACAGGCCTGGGTCACCACCGCCTACCTGATCACCTCGACGATCGTGACGCCGCTGTACGGCAAGCTCTCCGACATCTACGGCCGCAAGCGCTTCTTCACCGCGGCGATCCTGATCTTCCTATTCGGATCGATCCTGTGCACGTTCGCCACCTCGATGCCGATGCTGGCGGGCTTTCGTGCCGTCCAGGGTCTGGGTGCCGGCGGACTCTTCTCCCTGGCCCTGGCCATCATCGGCGACATCGTGCCGCCACGTGAACGCGCCAAGTACCAGGGGTACTTCCTCGCGGTCTTCGGCACCTCCAGCGTCCTGGGTCCCGTCGTCGGCGGTTTCTTCGCCGGCCAGGCGACGCTGCTGGGTATCACGGGCTGGCGATGGGTCTTCCTGGTCAACGTGCCGATCGGCATCGCAGCACTCTTCGTAGTCAACCGCACGCTGCACCTGCGTCACACCCGCTTGGACCACCGCATCGACTTCGGCGGCGCCGCAGCGCTAACCGTCGGACTCGTCCCGCTGCTGCTTGTCGCCGAGCAGGGTCGCGAGTGGGGCTGGGGATCCGGGCGGTCACTACTCTGCTACGGCGTGGGCCTGATCGGCCTGATCGCGTTCTTCCTGGTCGAGCGTTCGATGGGTGCGGAGGCGCTGCTGCCACTGCGCCTGTTCACGAACAAGACCGTTGGCGTCTCCTCCATCGCCTCGGTCGTGCTGGGCATGGGCATGTTCGGTGGACTGGCCTCGCTGCCGCTCTACCTGCAGATCGTCAAGGGAGCAACACCGACCAGCGCGGGCCTCATGCTTCTGCCCATGACCTTGGGATTGATGGCTGGCTCGATCATCTCGGGTCAGATCATCTCCAGGACCGGCCAGTACCGCCAGTTCCCCATCATCGGTTGTGGCCTGCTCGTCGGCTCGCTCTTCGGGTTCCACTACGTCGGAGCGGACACCCCGCTGTGGCAGACAATGATCCTGATGCTGTTCTTCGGCCTCGGCCTCGGATTCAACATGCAGCCGCTCACCCTTGCCGTGCAGAACGCCGTACCCCCCCGCGACATCGGTGTGGCCACCTCATCGGCGACCTTCACCCGTCAGATCGGGGGCACCCTGGGAGTCGCGGTCTTCTTGTCCATCTTGTTCTCGGTGGTGCCGGACCGCATCCAGAACGCCTTCGCCAAGGTCGCCCCAACCCCCGACTTCCAGGCGGCGCTCAAGAATCCGCGCTCCCCAACGGGCAACCTCCAGGCCAACGCCGACCTGATCCGCGGTCTGCGGCAGGCTCGGGCCGGCGGAGCTGGCGGCGGAGGCGCAGCGGTCAACCCGTTGAGCGACTCCTCGTTCATCCAGCAGCTCGACCCGCGACTGGCCAAACCGTTCCTGATCGGTTTCTCCCAGGCGATGGACCTGGTGTTCCTGATCGGCTCTGGGGTCATGGTCATCTCGTTCGTCGTCGTGTGGTTCCTGCCGCACGTCGAGCTCCGCCGCGCCTCGGCCTATGACAGCCGCGGCAAACAGGACGCAGCTGACGCCGCGACGGCCGCCGAGGCGGATATCGCGGCGCCCGAACTCAGCCGCTGAACGCGGGCGAATCGCTCGGAATCCGCACGCGAGGGCAAGGTCGTTATCTCGGCGGAACTCAGCCCCAGACGAGAGCCTGGCTTGGGTCGTGCAGAATCGCCGCGACGTCGGCCAGGAACCGTGAGCCCAGATCACCGTCGACGAGACGGTGATCGAACGAGAGACCCAGCTGGGTGACCCAACGCGCCTTGATCTTGCCCTTGACCACCCACGGCATCCGCCGGACCGCACCGAAGCACAGGATCGCAGCCTCGCCCGAGTTCAGGATCGGCGTGCCGCTGTCGACTCCGAATACCCCGACGTTGGTGATCGTGATCGATCCACCCGACATGGCGGCCGGCTGGGTCTTGCCCTCGCGGGCCGTCGACACCAGGTCGGCCATTGCCTCGGCGAGCTGTCGCAGCGACATCTGGTCGGCGTCCTTGATGTTGGGCACCATCAGCCCACGGGGAGTTGCCGCGGCGATGCCGAGGTTGACGTAGTTCTTGACCACGATCTCCTGTGCGGCCTCGTCCCAGGTGGCGTTGATCCCGGGGTTTCGACGACTGGCCAGGACCAGCGCCTTGGCCACGACCAGTAACGGGCTGACCTTGACGTCCCGGAACTCGCGATCGGTCCTGAGCCGGTCCACCAGCCTCATCGTGCGGGTCACGTCGACGGTGACGAATTCAGTGACATGAGGGGCGGTGAAGGCCGAGCTGACCATGGCCTGGGCGGTCACCTTGCGCACGCCCTTGATCGGGATGCGCATCTCACGCTCGGCGGTCGCCGCGAACACGGGCGCGGCGTATTCCGCTAAGAGGGCACCTCCATCGGCCGCGGCCGCGCCGACACCCGCTGCGTGCCCCTGGACATCGGTGCGGGTGACGATGCCACCCTCACCAGACCCGGCGACCTGCGAGAGGTCGACGCCCAGGTCCTTGGCTAGCTTGCGCACCGGCGGCTTGGCCAGGGCTCTGCCACTACCCGTAGGGGGCACCGAAGCCGGCTGTACCACAACGGGTTCAGCCGCGACGGGTTCGGACAGGCGAGACTGAACAACCGGGGCCGCTGCCGCGGCACCACCCCTGCGGGGACGACGTTTGGCTTCAGTGACTCGCGGGCCGTAACCGACCAGCACCGCGACCCGACCGCCAGGAGCAGCACCTCCGATCTTGCCGGCCTCGATCTCCTCGTCGTCATCTGAGGTCGCCGTGGGCGGGACCGCCACCGGGGCGACGTCACCGCCGAGACCGTCGTCGACGGAGATGATGGGGGTGCCGACCGCCACCGTCTCACCTTCGGCCGCGAGCAGCGCGGTGACCGTGCCCGCGAACGGCACGGGGAGCTCGACCAGGGACTTGGCTGTCTCGATCTCGATGATGATGTCGTTGACTTTGACGGCGTCGCCGACCTTGACCTTCCAGGTCACGATCTCGGCCTCGACAAGGCCTTCGCCGGGGTCCGGGAGGTTGAAGTGCCTTACTGCCATGGTTCCTGTCCCCTTGCGTATCAGTAGGCGAGCGCGCGGTCGACGCCGTCGAGCACGCGGTCGAGGTTGGGCAGGAACTCTTCCTCGAGCCTGCTGGGCGGGTAGGGCAGGTTGTATCCGCCCACCCTGATCACCGGGGACTCCAGATGGTAGAAGCATCTCTCGGACACAGAGGCGGCTATCTCGGCACCCATGCCCAGGAAGGTCGAGGCCTCGTGGGCCACGACCAGCCGACCGGTCTTCTCAACCGAGGTCGCCACGGTGTCGAGGTCCAACGGCGACAGCGAACGCAGGTCGATGACCTCGATCGACTTGCCCTCCTCGGCAGCCACGGTGGCAGCATCCAGACACACCTTGACCATGGGGCCGTACGTCGCCAGAGTGACGTGCTCACCGGGACGGGCGATGGTCGCCTCAAAAAGCGGGCGCGGCGCCGCGGCGCCGGCCAGGTCGAGCTCGCCCTTCTCGTGATAGCGGCGCTTTGGCTCGTAGAAGATGACCGGGTCGTCGGACTCGACGGCCTGCTGGATCATCCAGTAGGCGTCCTCGGGGTTCGAGCAGGCGACCACCCGAAGACCAGCAGTGTGGGCGAAGTAGGCCTCGTTGGACTCGCTGTGGTGCTCGACCGCACCGATACCGCCCCCGACGGGGATGCGGATCACCATGGGCAGCTTGATCTTGCCCAGCGAACGAGGCCGCATCTTGGCGACCTGGCAGACGATCTGATTGAACGCGGGGTAGACGAACCCGTCGAACTGAATCTCCACGATGGGACGGTAGCCGCGCAGGGCCATACCGATGGCCGTGCCCACGATGCCGGACTCCGCCAGCGGTGTGTCGATGATCCGGTCCTCGCCGAAGTCCTTCTGCAGGTTCTCAGTCACCCGGAACACGCCACCGAGCTTGCCGATGTCCTCACCCATGATGACGACCTTGGGGTCGCGCTCCATGGCCCTTCGCATACCGGCGTTGATGGCCTTGCCGATGGTTATCTTCGACATGTCAGTGATCTCCCTCAAAGCTCGCACTGTAGGCAGCGAACCCGGCGCGCTCGGCCTCGACCAGCGGGTGGTCCTCGACATAGATGTGGTCAAACATCGACAGCGGCTCGGGGTCGGGCATCGACAGGCAGCCCTCACGAACCGTTACCGCAAGCTCATCGGCCTCACCCTCGACGGCCTCAAAGAACGCCTTGTCGGCCTTTGCGCTGGATGTCAGATAGGCCTTGAGCCGGGCGATCGGGTCGCGCAGCTTCCAGACCTCGACCTCGGCGGAGACGCGGTACTTCGTGGGGTCGTCCGAAGTGGTATGTGCCCCCATGCGGTAGGTGTAGGCCTCGATCAGCATCGGTCCCTGCCCGCTGCGGGCCGCGTCCAGCGCGGCCTTTGTCACGGCATACACGGCGAGGACGTCGTTGCCGTCCACCCGGACACCGGGGAAGCCGAAGCCGCGGGCCCGCTGGTAGATCGGGATCCGGCTCTGCCGCTCGACAGGCTGGGAGATGGCCCACTGGTTGTTCTGGCAGAAGAAGACGACCGGCGCGTTCATGGCTGCGGCGTAGACGAAGGACTCGTTCACGTCGCCCTGGGCGGTCGCACCATCACCGAAGTAGGCGATAACGGCCGCGTCCCGATCGGGGTCCCCTGTACCCACCGCGTGGTCGTGCTGGATGCCCATCGCATAGCCGGTGGCGTGCAGCGTCTGGGCGCCGATGACAACCGTGTAGAGGTGGAAGTTGTTCTCGTTCGGGTCCCACCCGCCATGGTTGACCCCGCGGAACATCCCAAGCAGGTTGAGCGGGTTGACCCCGCGACACCAGGCAACGCCGTGCTCACGGTAGGTCGGGAAGGCGTAGTCCTGCGGACGCAGCGCACGACCCGAGCCGACTTGTGCTGCCTCCTGGCCCAGCAGGCTGGCCCAGAGGCCGAGCTCACCCTGGCGCTGAAGGGCCGTAGCCTCGGCGTCGACCCGGCGGATGAGAACCTGGTCGCGGTAGAAGCCGCGCAGGTCCTCGTCAGTCAGATCAGCAATGTATGCCGAGTATTCGGGATGCTCGACGCGCTCACCCTCAGGGGTGAGCAGCTGGACCAGCTCAGCCCCGCCGACCGTCTCGGGGACCGGCGCAATCAGCGCTGCCACGGCAGCGGCATCGACCGCTTCCTTCGGCATCGCGACTTCGTTGTCGCTCACAGGCACTCCTTCTTCGCGAACGCGGGATCACCGCCAGATCGCCTCGGGCCATGGACGCCTGACGGGGTCTCCGCCGGTAGATGCTCTCCATGACAGGGACTAACGCGCGCGCGTTGTGGCCACGCTCACATTCCTTGCCAGCACACGGTACCTGCACACAGGCCGTCCGGAACAAACCGAGGGTGCGCCCCGGTGTCGGCGGCCACGCTCAGGCCCCGCTCAGAACGTGCGCGCCACCACGAAGTCGCCGGCGACGTGGAGCAGCTGGTCATTGGCCGCTGTCTCGGCAATGGTGCAACGCGCACCCTCTCCGGCGAAGGTCCGCACGACCAGACCCGCCTTGTCGGCCGCCGCGGCGAATACCGCGGTATCGACACCCAATGGCAGCCAGACGAAGTTGGCCTGTGTCTCGGGCACGTGCCAACCCTGGTGGCGCAGTCCGGCCACCACCCGCTCTCGTTCAGCAACAAGGGCGTCAACCCGCTCCTGCAGCTGCTCGAACGCGTCCAGGCTGGCGATCGCTGCCTGCTGAGCGATCGTGCTCACGCCGAACGGCGCCGCCGTCTTGCGCAGGGCTTGGGCCACCGGCTCGTGTGCCACGGCATATCCCACTCGAAGTCCGGCCAGGCCGTAGGCCTTGCTGAAGGTGCGTAGGACGGCGACGTTCGGCCGCCCGGCATAGGTCGCGAGCGCGTCGGGGGCGTGCTCGTCTGTCACGAACTCGACGTAGGCCTCGTCGATGACCACCAGGACATCGCCGGGGACCTTCGCCAGGAACGCGTCGAGTTCGTCCTGGTGCACGACCGGGCCGGTGGGGTTGTTGGGTGTGCAGACCAGGATCAACCTGGTGCGAGGGGTGATCGCTGCGGCCATCGCGGCGAAGTCGTGCCTAGCTCGCGCGTCCAGCGGGACCTGCACCGAGACGGCACCCGCGATCGCCACGACGATCGGATACGCCTCGAAGGAACGCCAGGCATAGATCACCTCGTCCCCCGCGTCGCAGGTCGCGGCGACGAGCTGGCCCAAGACGCCCACACTGCCGGCGCCGGTAGCGACGTGCTCGGGCGGCACCCCGAGGCGTAGTGCGAGTGCCTCGGTCAGCTCGGTGACGGCCATGTCCGGGTAGCGGTTCATCACCAGGGCGGCGTCGGCAACGACCCGCAAAACGCTGGGCAACGGTGGGTAGGGGTTCTCGTTGCTACTGATCTTGTATGTCGTAACCCCCTGCCGGACGGCCGCAGGCAGGCCGGGCTTGTACGTGGGGACGGAAGCCAAGGCTTCGCGGAGTCGGACCGTGTGGCTCATCACTGCACTGTATTGCCCGAGGACCGCGGACTGCACCGGCGCCAGGCGTGCCACGATAGGGGCCATGACGTCGATCGCCATCAAGGTCCTGGTCAACGGTGTCGCATTGTGGGTGGCGGCTTCACTACTAAAGGGCATTCACCTCGGCCAGAGCGGCGCCCCCTGGACCCGCCAGGTCGTGACTGTCCTGTGGGTGGCCGTGATCTTCGCCCTGGTCAACGCCGTGATCAAGCCGGTGCTGACGTTCTTCTCGCTGCCGGTCATCATCCTGACGCTCGGGTTGTTCTCCCTGGTCGTCAATGCGGCGATGTTGCAGCTGACCTCGTGGTCCGCAGGCCAGGTCAACCTCGCGTTCCACGTCGATCACTTCGTCTGGGACGCGTTGCTCGGCTCCATCATCGTCACGTTCGTGTCGATGATCCTGCGCCTGGTTCTGCCCGACGGCGCGAACTGAGCGATCACCAGCCCCACGCCTTGCGCAATGGCTGGCAGAGACAGCCCGGGTACTCCGCTCAGATCCACCTCCGACGGAGGTTCGCCGTGGCAGCGAGCCTCGGGCGCGGGCGGCAAAGTCACCAGCTCGGGTCTGCGCCGTTCTCGAGGTATGCCGTCCCTTCCGTCTGCAGCGCAAGCCGCCTCATCATCCGCGTGACGTAGGGCGCCGCGCGACGCTCGATCTGGTCCAGAGTGCACCAATGCAGGCAACGAACCTCCCGCGGCTCGAGGCGGGCACGATCGATCAGGTCGTCGTGGACGCCGATGTCGAACACGAAAAGCGTCGCGTCGTCCCAACCATGCCACGACGGTAGCCAGTTGACGGCTACCAGCGAATGCGCCGACACGTCGACCTGCATCTCCTCGCGGATCTCCCGCACGACCGCGTAAGCCGGTGACTCGTGCGGGTCGACGACCCCGCCGGGCAGGTCCCACTCATGCTTGTACGTCAGCTCGCACAGCAGGATCTCGTTGGCGCTGTTGAGGATCAGCCCCTGGGCTAGGACTCGCTTGGTCGGCAGTCCGGCATTGAGGACCGCGATGAAACCGCCGCCGGAGGTGGGTTCAGGATCGGTGACCAGGCGCGCCAGCTGCACGTAGTCGCGGCGTTCACGATTGCGCTCCCGGGCGGCGCGGACAATACCCTCACGGCGCAGGCCGACCCGGCCGGCGGTCCGCAGCGACGAGCGGTCGTCGTGCTCGACGTACGCCACCACCCGGTGCAGCCCCAGCTCCTCGAAGGCATAGCGGATCAGCAGCCGCACCGCGCGCGTCCCCACACCCTGACCCCGGTGATCGGGCGACACCGCCCACGACAGCTCGCCGTTGCCGCCCCCCTCCAACCGGAGCTCGACCCTGCCGGCGAGCCGAGCCTGATGCTCGATCCGGAAGCGCACGACCCGGGGAGGAACCCCCGGGTCGTGCAGCAACCGAGCTGCCTCGACATCGTCGAAGGTGAACGGACGCAGGACCATCTCACCATCACGGAGGATCCGCTCGGAAGGAAGGCTCACGGATGCACCCTAGGTGAGAGCTCGCCATGCCCCTCCTGGTGGACCTTTGCTCGCTCTCGTCGGCTCACATAGGCGCGAGCTCGTAGATCTCGATCACGAACTTCGCCGTACCGTCGCTAAGGAAGGGGTTGCCCTCACACAGGGTCTTGGCCGTGTCGATGTCGGCGGCCTCGACGACGGTGTAGCCGTTCAGGTCACTGACGCTCGCCGCTGAACCGTCGCCGGCAAAGGCGGTGCGGCCCGCGAAGGGCGCACCACCGTCTACCAGGGCGTCACCGACCTTGCCCATCCAGGCGCCCCAGGCCTGCATGATCTGCTCGGACACCTCGGGGGTGATGTCTTCCATCGGGGTGGCGGGACCCTTGTACAACAGGATGAACTTTGCCATGACGTGCTCCTTTGTGATTGTTGTGACTGTTGTGGTTGTCGTATTTGCGATGGGTGTGGACTGTCAGGCCGCGGCGCGACCCGTGAAAGCGATAAGCCGACCGAGGACGTCGATGTCGGGGCCAACCTCGACGGCCTCGGCGAAGGACCCGCTGTCCCGCGCCTGCGGGGAGATGACCTGCTGGGCCAGGTCGAGGACGTAAAGACTGACCTCGTCAGAAACGCTGACCTGCTGCCCGGTCGCGACGGCGAAGTCCCACGCATGGATGAGCAGCTCCAATGAGACGATGCTCGCCGCGAGGGCAGCGGGAATGTCTCGCTCGCCGCGCTTCACGGTGCCTTCAAGACCGCGCTGGTCCCAGGCCTCCAGCGCCTGCTGGGCCGCGAACGCCACCCGGGACTCCACGGTGCCGCTCTCGGCTGGTTTCACGACTGCCCCGGCCATGCTGCCGAGTCCGACCAGCGACCCGATCAGGTGGTCAGCGAGCTGGGCGACGGTGAACTTGCTGCACGGGGTGGGCCTGCCAAGGTCACTCTCGCCGATCCCGCGCAGAACGTTCTGGCACACGGCCAACGTGGCATCCGCCGAGGTGAGCTGGTCAAGGTCGGCCGGCACGGCCGCCCACTCGTCGGGTCCCGCGTCACCGGTTGAGGCAACCCTCTGGAGGCGCCCGAGGAAGTGGTTCCAGCCCTCCAGGTGGCTCACCTCTTGCTCATCGGTCAAACCGTCGTGCACCAGGTGCACCAGGGTGCCGCCCTCGGCGGGTTCGAGCGTGATGGTCACCGTCGAGGCGTCCGGGCGCAGGTCCGGGGCTCCCTCCCAACCCCACCCGAACACGATCCGCTTACCGGGGTCGACCTCGATGAAGGTGCCGGCTGCCACATGGCCCGGCACCACGGTCCAGCGATATGCCCCGCCCGCGCGCAGGTCAACTCGGGCCGACACCGTCTTCCAGCGACGTAGCCGGTCCGGCTCGGTGATCAGGGCGAAGGCCTCGTCGGTCGAAACGGGTAGCAGGACGGTCTTCTCAGCAGGCATTGCAGTTCCCCTTTAGAAGTCGGTAGGTCGTCGATCGGACGTGAGGGCGGTCGCATCCGCAACCAGGAGATCGAGCTCGGTTGTCCAGAACCGCTCCAGCTCGGCGCGCAACTGCGCCATCCCGGCGGGCACCCCGCTGTAAATACGTTGCCGGCCCTCCTTGCGGTTAACCACCAGCCCCACCCCGGCGAGAACGCCGAGATGCTGAGAGATCGCCGAACGGGTCACCGTGAAATTGGCGGCCAGATCGTTGACCGTACGCGGCCCCGACGCCAGCAGCTGCAGGATCCGGCGCCTCGTCGGCTCGGCCGCAACGGAAAGGATGTCGGGCATACAGATAGGTTAGTCATCACTAACCTATTATGCAACCACCGGGTCCCATGTCAACCACAGGTCATAGGCTGCTAAGGCAACCAGGGCTCGACCAGCGGCGCCGCCGCTGCCCGGTTTCGAGCAGGAGGTGGACATGCGTGCAGTACTAGTAAATGAACACGGCGGCCCCGAGGTGCTCGTGGCCCAGGACTTACCCAGCCCCGAACCCGGCCCGGATGAGCTGCGAGTCGACGTTGCCGCAGCGGGGGTCAACTACATCGACGTCTACTACCGCACGGGCGCCTACCCGATCCCGAGACCGTTCATCGCCGGCTCCGAGGGCGCCGGAACCGTGAGCGCCGTCGGCAGCGAGGCGACAGGCGGTTTTCGGGAAGGTGACCACGTCGTCTGGGCGATGGTCCCCGGCGCTGGATACGCAGAGCAGGTCATCGTGCCGGCCGTGCGCGCGGTCCCGGTCCCCGCCGGTATCGACGACGAGACCGCCGCCGCGGTCTTCCTCCAGGGCCTGACCGCGCACTACCTGACCCGATCGACCTATCCCGCGCGACCTGGCGAGACCGCGTTGGTGCATGCGGCGGCTGGCGGGGTCGGGCTCCTGCTGACACAAGTTCTGGCCACCCGGGGCGTGCGCGTGATCGCGACGACATCGACCGCGGCCAAGGCGGCTCTTGCCCTGGAGGCGGGCGCAGCGGAGGTCATCCGTTACGACAGGGACGACGTTGCCACGGAGGTCTCGCGACTCACCGAGGCCCGGGGCGTCGACGTGGTGTACGACGGCGTCGGAGCGGCGACCTTCGACGGCAGCATCGACAGCCTGCGCCCGCGCGGCATGTTCGTGCTGTATGGAGCGGCCAGTGGCAACGTGGCGCCGGTGGATCCGCAGCTGCTGCAGGCCAAGGGCTCACTGTTCTTCACCAGACCAACGCTCGGGCACTACGTCGCGGCTCGTCACGAGCTGCTCGATCGCTCACGTGAGCTCTTCGCGTGGGTGGCCTCGGGCGAGCTGTCGGTACGCGTCGGCGCCCGGTACACCGTGGACCAGGCGCCACGGGCCCACCAGGACCTCGAGAGTCGGCGCACCACCGGTAAGTCACTGATCGTGCCCGGGTGAGCCATCGTCGCCCGGCGTCTGGCTGAGCCGGGCCGACATCATCGCTGGCTAGGTCTGCCCGGATTCGACCGACACCGCTGCCGAGTCTGGCTCAGCTCCAGAAGCGACGGTCCCAACGCTGGGTGCCGATCCGCGTGTCTTCGCCTCGCCCCGGGTGCACCACCGTCTGCGACGGCAGCGTGAACAGCCCGACCCGGATCGAGGCCCTCAGCGTCGAGCGATCCGGCGCCGGAAGGTCCGCCCCACCCGAGCCCTGCAGGCAGAGCGTCTGGCCGGTGAAGACGGTGGACAACGCCGGTGCATACCAACACAGCGAGCCGGCGGTGATGCCGGGGGTAGGGATCGACTCCAACCGCAGGCCTCCGACATTGAGCACGAGGGCCTGCGGGACGGAGCACTGAGGCCGACGCTCAGGATCAGCCTGACGCCAGATGACGAGATCGTCGGAGTGAAGATAGGTCACAGCCCCCGTCAGGTCGGCCAAGGCGAGTGCGGTTTTCACGGATTCGGGCCAGAGACTGGTCCACACGATCGCACGAAGGTGGCGCGTGTCACAGTGGCCCAGGAGTGGACCCACCGCACCGGCCGGATCGATCACCGCACAGTCGGCGTCGTCGCCGACGAACCAGACGTTGCGCTCACCATCCGGGCTCACCACGCGTTCCACCGCAGCCCGCGCCGGGCGCACCGTGCTCACACTCCATGAGAGCACGTGATCGGGGCACCGACAACGGGCGCCTGCCGCCGCATACGGTAGGCACATGCGCGTTCTCGTCAGCGGCGGAGCCGGTTACATCGGCTCGCACACCGTTATCCAGCTGCTTGCCGCCGGTCACGATGTCCTGATCGTGGACAACTTCGCCAACGCCAAGAGGACGGTGGTCAACCGGCTCGAGTCAATCACCGGAGAGCATCTGGTCGTCCACGCCTTCGACCTGCGCGACGCCGACAGGACCGAGCACCTCTTTGCCCAGGAGAGGATCGACGCGGTCATCCACTTCGCTGGGTACAAGGCCGTGGGCGAGAGCGTCGAGAAACCACTGGAGTACTACGAGAACAACCTCGGCTCGACGTTCTGCCTGGTTGCGGCGATGGCGCGTCACGACGTCACCAAGCTCGTGTTCTCCTCATCGGCGACGGTGTACGGCGCGAACGCCCCCGTACCGATGAAGGAGGACTTCCCCACCTCGGCGACCAACCCGTACGGTTGGACCAAGGTGATGATCGAGCAGATCCTGCACGACCTCGCCGTGGCTCAACCGAACTGGCGGATCGCGGTGCTGCGCTACTTCAACCCCGTGGGCGCCCACACATCCGGCACCATCGGCGAGGATCCCTCCGGCGAGCCGGGCAACCTGCTGCCGTTCATCTGTCAGGTGGCAGTGGGTCGGCTCGAGAAGCTGCGTATCTTCGGCGACGACTACGACACGCCCGACGGCACCCCGCTGCGCGACTATATCCACGTAGAGGACCTCGCGGCCGGTCACGTCGCCGCGCTGGCCCGGCTCACCTCGACCGACCGGTCCGTCAGTACCTGGAACCTCGGCACCGGCAAGGGCACCAGCGTTTTCGAGATGCTGCACGCCTTCGAGAGGGCGGTGGGCCGGGCACTGCCGTACGAGGTCGTCGGTCGTCGTCCCGGAGACATTGCAGCCTCGTACGCCGACCCCGGTCGCGCCAATGCCGAGCTCGGCTGGACCGCCACCCGCACCATCGACGACATGTGTGCCGACTCCTGGCGCTGGCAGTCGCAGAACCCGAAGGGCTACCCGCCCGCCTGACCCGGCAGAGCCAAGAGGTTGGGCCCGGTGACCGCAAAGTCACGTCCGAGCAGGATGTCGACGATGTTGGCCAGGGACTGGGTACCCGGCGCCAGGTAGTGGTCATGGTCGGTGACCCCACGGGTGCCGAAGACCCGGTCGCCGAAGCCCGGGGTCGTGGGGATGGTGCCGTGGCCCGCACCCCACACCTGGAACGCTGGCACCCAGTCGATCCAGTCCCGCGCTGACTGGCCCGCCCAGACGTGTGCGGACGTGTGCAGGTCCGCCACGCTCGTGACGCCCATACCAGGGCTGCCAACCACGACAAGGTCTTTCACCTGCGCGGGCAGATCGGCGGCGGCCAGGCCGGCGACCACCGACCCGTAGCTGTGGCCGATCACCGTGACCGTTGCCTTCGGGCGCATGATCGCCAGATCCTTGGCAAATCGGTCCAGGGAC